>Ga0335075_10005073_pt1 | contig 20495 bp, 23 predicted proteins | sample Lox_Sample_24_FD_206723 | JGI IMG/M metagenome (GOLD analysis project Ga0335075, IMG submission 206723) | Soil microbial communities from Loxahatchee National Wildlife Refuge, Florida, United States - Lox_Sample_2.4 | ecosystem: Environmental > Terrestrial > Soil > Wetlands | place: USA...
CTATCTGCGCAAGATGCGAGTCGAGCGGATGGCGCGGCTGCTGGTCTCCACGGACCTGTCGGTTGGCGAGGCGGCCGGCTCGGTCGGTTGGAAGAACCAGTTTCACGCCAGCCAGTGCTTTCACGCCCACTACGGCGTCTCCCCAACCGAGTTCCGGCGCCAGCGCACCACGCCACCACGTATCGCCTGACCCCTAAGCGCTGCGCCGCGTCTGTCATCAGTACGCGCGAGCGGACCGGCCGAGGAGGTCAGGGCTCAGGGGCGAGAAGCCGAGGCGTGGGTGGGATACGTGCATTCAGGTGTCTGCCGCAGGGACGCGGGCAGGTCGCCAGACGGTCGCCAGATTTTCAGTTCGTTGTCGGGGAGGCGGATTGAGAATCTGCCGTCGGGTGACGCTTGGGCGAGGACTCGCCGCAGGTCGGTCTCGAACTCGGACAGACGCTCGCCGAACAGGTGGGGGGCGGTGGCGGAGACGGAGAAGGTCTCGGCCACGAGATCATCAGTTGATCTGATGATGGTCCGGCCGTCGGGCACGACCACGACTTCCGGGCCGACGAAGCCTGCAGCCCGAAATATCGCTGCCTCGTCGCCGGGCGAGGAGTTTCGGATGCCTTGTCCGGCGCGGCGGTCCTCCCCGAGATACTTGCGTCGAAGCTCGTCGATGCGTGCGACTGGCGGTGCGGGGAGCTTGTCGTCTGGGGTGAGGCTGTCTTGGTGGCGGTTATCGACGTGGACGATCACTCCATCGGGGTCGAGCATGTCGCGCACGATTGCGGCAACCCGCGGTCGGTCCGTCCAATGAAACGACGCCGCGAACGTGACCACCTGGAACATCCCCAGCCCGGCGGGTAGATGCTCGGCGCGGTCGTGGACCCACCGTGCATTACCGACGCCTCGCTCTGCGGCAAGGCGTCGTGCCTGTCGGATCATGTCGGCGTCGGCGTCGAGCCCGATGACCTCCTGAAACAGGTCGCTGAGCGGCAGCGTGACGGTCCCCGGCCCGCAGCCGACATCGAGAAGCCGCCCTCGACAACCGTCAAGACCGAGCGCCCGTTGCAACGCCTCGGTCAGCCCCGGAGCATTGGGAAGGCGCCCCCGGTCGTAATGCTCGGCCGCTCCCGCGAACAGAGTCTCGTCCCACTTCCATCGAGACCAATCGCCAGACCCGTGGAGATTCACGTGTCCCTCTCATAGCTCGCCAGGGTGTTTGACCCGCTAGGACAGCAAACGTAGTTGCCTCTGGCTATGCGTCTATTCAATGCGGCCAACTCTCGGCGGTGGGCGTCTGTGATGTCGGAGGCGGTGTGTGCTGCTCGGCGTCGTGGGGTTTTGTACAGGCCGTGTCGAGTAGTGCTTCTGCGACTGAGCGTCCCTGGCGGGCTGGTCCGTCGGCTCCGAGTGCTTGCACGGTCGCGTAGACGCCCTCCATCGCGATGACCAGCTGGTCGGCGAGGATCGCTGGCTCTGCGAGAGGGGTTTCGGCGGCCAGTTCTGTGGTCAGTCGGGTGAGGTGCTCCCGTACCCACGCCTTGGTCTCGATGGCGGCCAGGCGGGCGGGGTGGTCGGGTTCGGGGAACTCGGCGAGGGTCATGAGGAACGGGCAGCCTCGGCAGCGGTCGGGTTGGACTTGTTCGGCGAGCGCGTCGAAGAGGGCGAGGATGCGTTGGCGCGGGGAGCCGACTTCGGCGCGGGTGACGTCGGCGACCCAGGCCTTGTATGGCTCGGCGTTGGCGGTCACGTATCCGGTGACGAGGTCGTCCTTGGACGCGAACAGCCGGTAGAGGGTGGTGGGGGCGACGCCCGCCTCGGCGGCGACCTTGTCGATCCCGGTCGAGTGGATGCCCTGCCAGTAGAAGAGCCGCTGGGCCGCGGCGAGCACCTGGGCGCGGGTTTCGTTGGAACTGCGCCTGATCCGCTCGCTGGCCATGTAAGCGAGTTTACCCTGACTTGACCATGTTAGGGATCGTTCCCTAACATGCAGATATGTCCGCCTCTCCCCTTCCCCGAGCCGAGGCCCAACAAGCCGAGCGGGTGCTTGTGGACCAGCCTTCGGAGATGTCGCTCGCTCGCTCTCGGTGGGCGCTGGGTGCCCTGGCGCTCGGGGCATTCGCGATCGGCACCGCTGAGCTGGTCGTGGTCGGCATCTTGAACCTGGTCGCATCCAGCCAGCATGTGTCGGTATCGAGTGCCGGCCAGATGGTGACGGCGTATGCACTCGGAATCGCCCTCGGTGCTCCGCTGCTGACCGCGCTGACCGCCCGGTTGGGCCGCCGCTTCTTGCTGTGCCTGGCGCTGGTCGTGTTCGGTGCGGGCAACGCGCTGGCAGCAGCCGCCACGAGCTTCGGTCTACTGCTGATCGCCCGCGTCGTCACCGGCTCAGTGCATGGCGTGTTCATCGGTGTGGCCTCGGTCATCGCTGCGAGCCTGGTCGCGCCCGAGCGGCGGGGGCAGGCGATCTCGATGGTCTTCGGCGGGATCGCGGTCTCCACGGTTGTCGGTGTTCCGCTGGGCACCCTGATCGGGCATGCGGTCGGCTGGCGGGCCGCGTTCGTTGTCGTTGTCGCACTCACCGCGGCCGCACTGGTCGCGTCGGTGATGTTCGTCCCCTCCGTCCCCGCCGCCGGCTCGGCACGTCTGGGGGCGCAGAGCAAGGCCGCGTTCGCACCCAGGGTCCTCGCCATCCTCGGAGTCGGGTTGGTTTTGATGGGCGCGCAGTTCACTGCGTTCACCTACCTCGCCCCGTTCCTCCAACGCGTCGCGGGTCTCTCGGGCGGGGCGGTCAGCGGGTTCCTGCTCATCTTCGGGGTGGCCGCGGCGGCGGGAACCGTGCTGGGCGGCAAGGCCGCCGACCGCAACGCCAGCGGCGCCCTGCTCGTCGCCAACCTCGGCGTCGTGGTGGCTCTCGGGTTCTTGGTCTTGGTGCGCGCCACGCCCGCGGCGGTCGCGGTGGGCCTGGCCGCATGGGGGTTGGCCACCTTCGCCGTCATCCCTTCCTTCCAGCTTCGTGTGATCACCCTCGCCGGTCGGGGAGCAGACCTCGCCGCGACTCTCGGCGCATCGGCGATCAACGCCGGGATCGCTCTCGGGTCCCTCGCCGGGGGCGCCGTCCTCGCCCACCACGGACCCTCGGCCCCCGTCGTCGTCGCGGTCATCGTCTCCGCCCTCGCCGCGCCGGCCGCCTGGGGCACCCGGTTCCTCCATCCCCCGGCTTCCACGCTGGCGGTAGAGGCCCCTCGGTCCCCGAGCGGGCACAGCGTGCCCGTCGGCAGCGACCCGGCACCCGCAGAGCCGAACCTACAGCTCGAAGAAGAAGAAGGAGGAGGACGTTGATGTATCTGGTCACCGGCGCAACCGGCAACGTGGGCCGCGAGGTCGTCCGGTCCCTGGCGGCTGCGGACCAGCCGGTTCGAGCCCTTGTCCGCGGACCCGCACTCGATGATCTGCCGCTCGGTGCTCAGGCCGCGGTGGGCGATCTCAACCGACCCGACACCCTCACCGAGGCACTGGCCGGGGTCTCGGGTGTGTTCCTGCTGCCCGGCTACGCCGACATGCCCAAGCTCCTCGACGTGATCGCCCGGTCTAGTGCCCGGCGGGTAGTGCTCCTCTCAGGTCCGTCCGCCGACAGCGGCGACATGACCAACGCCGTCACCGCCTACATGGTCACCTCCGAGCAGGCAGTGCACGACTCGGGGCTGCCCGCCACCATCCTGCGACCGAGCGGATTCATGTCCAACGCCCTCCAATGGGCGCCGCAACTCGCCGCCGGGGACACCGTGCGTGCTCCGTTCGCGTCGGTCGGGGTGGCGATGATCGACCCGGCCGACATCGCCGCGGTCGCCACCCTGGCCCTCACCGACCCGGCCCATGAGGGCCACACCTACCGGCTCACTGGCCCGCAGACCCTCTCGCCGGCAGACCGGGTGCAAATCCTCGCCGACGTGCTCGGCCGGCCGTTGCAGTTCGACCCGCAGACAGACGACGAGGCACGCCAGGAGATGGCCGCCAACATGCCCCCCGAGTACGTCGCCGCCTTCTTCAACTTCTACGCAGACGGCGCGCTCGACGACTCCGCCGTTCTGCCCACCGTCGAAGAACTCACCGGCCGGCCGCCACGCACCTTCCGCCAGTGGGCCGAAACCCACCGCGACGCGTTCGCATGACCCCTGGCGCACAATCCCAGCAGCCAGTGGCGATCATCGGCGCCGGTGCCATCGGCCAAACCATCGGTCACCTGCTCGCCCGAGCCGGCTACCCGGTCGTCATCAGCTGGTCCTCAAGCGACCAGCGCCTCCGTCGCGCCGCAGAAAACATCGGCTTTGGAGCGCGATCAGCGACGCCAGCCGAGGCAGTCGCCCAGGCCGGCGCGGTGATCTTCGCCCCCCGCTTCGAGCACATCGACGCCGCGAGCCGGGCCGCCGGGGATCTCACCGACAAGATCCTGATCGACACCACCAACCCTTACAACCCCCAGCGCGACGGCGTGGTCGACCTCAGCGGCCAGAGCCCAGCCGAGCACGTCCGGTCCCGGCTGGCCGGCGCCCGCTACGTCAAGGGCTTCAACACCCTGACCGCGACCTTCCTGCGTGGCTCCGCAGGACGGGTCGGACCTGACCGCGTCGTGGTCTTCCTCAGCGGGGACGATCTCGAAGCCAAGCAGGCCGCCGCGCTCCTCGTTCGCGCTGCCGGGTTCGACCCCGTTGACCTCGGCACGATCGCCGACAGCCACCGACAATTGCCCGGGGGCGACCTCTACGGAGAGGAATACCGCCTTGCAGACGTGCCCACCCTGCCTCGCCTGTAACCACACCAACCCAAGTAACGCCAGGGTGCCCATCACTGACACCGGCACTCACCATCGCAACAATGCCCAGCTCCGCAGCGGCAGATGAAAACGGGCGTACCTAGTTCCGCTCGCGGCGTAGTTCACGGTCACGCCGTCATCGCTATCAACCTGCTACGAGAACATCTTGCGCAGCCGTGGACGCTCAGCGAGCTAGCCCGAGAAGTCCATCTGTCGCGCTCCCAGCTCGTCAGGTCTTTCGACGCCACCGTGGGGATGAGCCCGATGGCCTATCTACGCAAGATGCGAGTCGAGCGGATGGCGCGGTTGCTGGTGTCCACGGACCTGTCCATCGCTGAGGCTGCCCGCTCGGTCGGGTGGAAGAACCAGTTTCACGCGAGTCAGTGCTTTCACGCTGCTTACGGAGTGTCACCGACCGAGTATCGACGCCAGCACGCTACGCCACCGCGTATCCCCTGACCCGTCTGGCGTTGCGCGCGGATCGGGGTCGGGCGATGGCTGCCAAGGGGCACCCGGCGAGACCCCTGCGAACGGTCCGTGAGAACGCGAAGTGGCCTGGAGCGTGACGGCAATTAGTGGACGGCGCGATTCGATACGCGCCGGGCGCATGGGGTTGGTCGTAGCGGCGGGGTGTGCCGATGGGGTGCTATGGCTGGTGGTGAGCCTGCCGCGTCGTTTGGCAGTAGACGGAGAAGTGGTGACCGGGCTCGTCTTGCGTACCTGGCCTACGACACGCCGCCGGTCGGCGGTTCGTGCGGGTCAGGAGGATTGGCGATGGCGCCACGCAGGACGACAGGCAAGACGGCGGATGAGGTTCGCGAGGCTCGTGAAGCGAAGCTGACGGAGCTGTCGGGCCGTCTGGAGGGCGCGGTCGGCGGGTTGGTGTCGGGTGAGGATTGGGCGGCGGCGGTCAGGTTCGCGGCCAGGTTCAGGTCCAGGTCGTTCGCGAACACGTTGCTGATCTTCGCCCAGCATCAAGACGCCTACGAGCAGGGCCGCGTGAGCGAGCCGTTCCCGTCGTATGTCGCCGGGTACGAGCAGTGGAAGACGTTGGGCCGTCAGGTCACCAAGGGCCAGGCGGGTTACATGATCTACGCCCCGGTCACGGCCCGGTTCGCGAGCACCAACCCGGCGGACCCGGATTCGTGGCGTCGTCTTGATCGTGGTGAGAAGGCGCGTGCGGGTGAGGTCGTGCGTTCCAAGATGATCGGTGTCAAGCCCGCCTATGTGTGGGACGTAACGCAGACCAGCGGCGAGCCGGTCCCGGAGCGGCCCCGGCCAGTGTTGCTGGCCGGTGAGGCACCGGCCGGGTTGTGGGATGGGCTGGCGGCTCAGGTCCGCGAGCGGGGATTCGCGTTGGGCGATGCGCCGGATGCGGCGGCGCTGGGCGGCGCGAACGGCGTGACGGACTTCCTCGCGCGGACGGTGCAGGTCCGGGCGGACATGGATGACGCAGCCAGGGTCAAGACGTTGGCGCATGAGCTGGCGCATATCGAGTTGGGGCATGAGGACCGCCGCCCGGACGGGTTGCATCGCGGGATCGGGGAGGTCGAGGCCGAGTCCGTTGCCTTGATGGTGTGCGCGAGCTTCGGGCTGGACTCGACCGATTACACGGTCCCGTATGTCGCCGGGTGGTCCTCCCAAGTGCAGGGCAGCTCACCGCTGGAGGTCATCCGCGCCACGGGCGAGCGAGTCCGGACGACGGCGCTGGCGATCCTCGACAGGTTGCCGGAGGCGCCGGTCGGCGACGGCGATCCGCCCGGCCTCGACCGCACGGCCAGCGTGGAGCGGACGCGGGAGCGGTCAGGAGCGAAGCGCGCCGCGCCGATCACCGGCCGCCCGGCGGCAAGGCCGGTAGAGCCTGCGGTGGCGGTGGGATGGTGACTCCGCCTGTCATGAGCACACCGACCGATGCCGTGGCCGCGGCGGGCGAACTGTCACTGCCGGACGCCGCGGCGGCGTATGCGAGTGCGGGACTGGCGGTGTTCCCCTGCGTGCCGGGTGAGAAGCGGCCGTTGACCGAGCACGGGTTCACCGATGCGACCGCCGATCCGGCGCGGGTCGTGAGCTGGTGGCGGCGCTGGCCGGAGGCGAACATCGGACTGGCGACCGGCCAGCCGGGCGGGTTCGACGTGCTCGACATCGACGTGCATCCCGGCGGATCGGGATTCCCCGCGTTGCGCCGCGCCCGCCGGGCCGGGCTTGTGGACGGCTGGACGGTGACGGTCAGGTCCCCGGCCGGTGGTGTGCATCTCTACTTTCCAGTCGATCCCGACCGCGAGCAGCGGCCGTGGGCGCTGCCGAAGCAGCATGTGGACTTCCGTGGGGCGGGCGGGTATGTGATCGTCCCGCCCTCGCGGATCGCTGACGAGCACGGTGGTCGGCGGGAGTATCGGCTGATCGCCACGGGCCGCGACCCACAGCCGGTCGAGGCTGGGGAGCTGCGGCGTCTGTTGGACCCGCCGCGTCCGCGCCCGGCTCTGCGACCGGCGATGGCGTGGAATGGACGGTCCGGGGAGCGGTTGGGGGCGTGGCTGGCCGCTCAGCCGGAGGGGAACCGCAACCGGGCGTTGTTCTGGGCTGCCTGTCGCCAGGCCGAGGCCGGGGTCTCCCAGGACGAGGCCAGGTCGGTGTTGGGGTCGGCGGCGGAGCGCACGGGTTTGGGTGAGCGCGAGATCGACGCGACCTTGGCGTCCGCCTATCGCACCACCACCCGCCGGCACGACGCGCCGACCATGAGCATCGCGCCTGGAGGGCTGGGCCGATGACCTCTGCGACCACGGCGGCGGGCGGTCCGGGAGGGTCGGGTCGGCTGGTGCTCGGGGTCGCGGTCGCGGGCACGGTGTTCATCGCACTGGGCGCGTTCTGGCTGTCGTTCACGTCCCTGTCGGCGCTGGCCCGCAGTTGTGGGATTCCTGCCGACCGGGCGTGGATGTGGCCGCTGATCGTGGACGGCGTGATCGTCGTCGCGACCGTCTCGGTCGTCGCGATCAGCGGCAGCGGCCAGGACCGCCGCGCGGTCCGCTACCCGTGGTTGTTGCTGAGCGCGGGGGCGGCGGTGTCGGTGCTGGCGAACGCCAGCCACGCGATCGTCACCGCCGATGCCAAGGTGCCATCGGTGCTCGCGGCATTGGTGGCGGCGGTCCCGCCGGTGGTGCTGGTCGCGATCACCCACTTGACGGTCGAGCTGACCCGCCGACCCCACCCACATCCGAGAACAACAGCTAGCGCACCAGGCCGGGCGAGGCGGCGTCCGCCGCGGACGACGAAGGTCACAGACCGGGCTGATGAGAGCGGCTGGGCCGGGGAGGCGTTGCGGCTACGGGCGGACACGTCGTTGACGAACCGGGAGATCGCGGCGCGGTTGGGGGTGCATCCCTCGACGGTGGGCCGCTGGCTGAAACCTGACCCGCCGGGGGCGCTTGCGGCCGGGCGGGCGCCGCTGGGACTGCCGGGCGGCACAGAGCACGAGACATCCGAGGAAAGGAGACCACAATGAGCACAGACCACGACCGGCAGGGAGCCGGTCACAGCAAGGATCACCACCACGAACGATCCGGCGGGGCGGAGTCGCCGCAGCATCTTCTCGCGGTCCACGATCCGTCCAAGCGCGCCGGTGAAGGACCGCGGGCGGCGGGTCGCGGGCACGGGGTGACCGTGCAGTGGGTGCGGCCGACCGACCTGGCCGCTCGCATGGCGGCGAGGGCTTCGGCTGGGGCGGTGGCGGCGCATGTGGCCGCTCATCGTCAGGTGCGCGAGAGCGTCCGGGCGCGGTTGGCGCCGGTGTCGGCGTTCGGCCGCCACGCCGGGGCGGTGCCGGTGACGGTCGAGCGGTCGATGGTCGGCCGTTGACCCTCCACTGCGTGCGCACTCGTGCTGCCGTGCCGTCCTGTGAGCGGTCCGCACCGGGATGCTGCTGATGACCTGACGCCCTGCGGGCGGAACTCAGTGGTGTTCCTTGGGCGGCTGCGGTGGCGCGGGGTGCGCACCTGTTGGTTGCCATGCCCGCCAACGAGTTTTCCCGCCAGGTTCCCGCGTCGGCCACCGCGCCGGGCGCGGGTTTCGAGCTGGCGTTCGCCAGCCCGGCGGGACTCCGCGCGCTCCTTGACCGACTTCACGACGCCGGACCGGAAGCGTGGCGCACGGACCCGGACGCGACCGCCCTGCTGGTGTACACGATCGACAGGTACGCGCCGCTGGCGCGCAGTTGGCACCGCGACCCCGGCGAGGCCGCGTCGGCGGCGTTCATGGCGATGCGCCACGACGGGGTACGCCACGCCGCCGACCCGTGGGCCGTGGTCACCCGTGCGGTGCAGGTCAGCCTCTCGGCCGAGAACCACGCCGAACGGCATCTGACCTCGACCGAGAAGGCCCGCCGTACCCAGCACGCCGAACAGGACGCGCCGGTCCGGGCCGGTGAGCTGACCGACACCCTGCCGTTCTCCACCATCGGCCCCGACCGCGACGTCGACGCTGAGGTTGAGCCGGTGATCGCGGACGCGACCGGGCTGCTGGAGCTGCTGGGCTGGCCGCAGACGATGACCGGGGCGGTGGTGGAATACATCGCCGGACGGTTGACGGACGCGGGCAGCATCCCGGCCGCGTATGAGTCGTTGCGGCGCGACGCCGCGATCCGCGCGCAGCTCGACCTCGACCGGCGAGCCTGGGCCGGGCTGCTGCGGGTGCTGCTCGGCTCCCGGCCGCAACCGGGACGCCCGACCCGCAAAGGCGTCCTCGCCAGGTTGTTGCTGGGTGAGACCGTGCGGGACCTGCTGGACGACAACCGGCTGGTGCGCTCGATCCTGGCCTGCCGCCCCCGCTCCGCGACCAGCGGCGGCGTTGGGCTGGGGGATGACGGCGATGAGTAGCGGCGGTGGTGTGGAGCTGGACCGCACGGTCGCCTCGATCCGGGTCGGGCACCGCTTCCGCCAAGACCTCGGCGACCTGGACGAGCTGTGCGACTCGATCGCCAAGCTCGGACTGCTCCAGCCGATCACGATCACCCCGGACGGCACCCTGGTCTGCGGCGCCCGCCGCCTCGCGGCGGTCAAGCGGCTCGGGTGGGAGCGGGTCAAGGTCTGGATCGTCTCGAACATCTCCACCCGCCTCCACGAAGTGCTGGCGGAGCGCGACGAGAACGCGGTGCGTAAGCCATTGGTCCCGAGTGAGGCGGCGGCGCTTTACGACGAGCTGCGAACGCTCTACACGGCCGACGCTGCTCGCCGTCAGCAATCGACCCGTTTCGGGAGTGACGGTGCGGGAAATTTTCCCGCACCGTCACCGCTCGATGTCATGGGCACGGGTCGCGCCCGCGAGCACGCAGCGCGGGCGATCACCGGACGGGATTCTTCCCGGTCGCTGGAACGGGTCGTAGAGTTGCAACATCTGGCCGACGATCCCACGGCACCGGACGATCTACGAGAAGTCGCCCGACAAGAGCTGGCAGGGATGGACGCGGACGGAAAGATCAACCCGCATTACCTGACCGTCCAAGCTGCTGCCAGCACCGATGCCCTGGCCCGGCTGGCTGATGATCCCGCTCAGCCCGAGACGGTCCGGGCACGCGCCGCCGACGAGCTGGGCACGCTCGATCGTGGTCGGCCTGCGGCGGAGCTGGTCAAGGCCGCGCAGGCGGCCATCGCCCGCGCCACCAACCCTGACGATGACGGCGCTGACGGGCTGCGGTTGGTGGCGGTCAAGCGGTACGGGCTGCGGACGTTCCTGGCGACCGTCGATGAGATGGACGGTTGGTGGCGTCACTACGACCCCGACGAGATCGCCGCCGGACTCTCCGATGAGCAGTGGCAGCGGTTGTGCGCCTCCCTGGACGGGAGCGCCGAGTTCATCCGCGCCATCGGCGACGCTCGCCGCCACGACCCGCCAGCCGGGCCGTTAGCCGACCGCCCGCCGTCCGCCGCCTGCTTCTGAGCTGACTGCGCGGACCGGGGGCGGCGCGCGTACCTGAACGGCGACCCGTCCCTTCTCGTGCTGGGAGCAAGCCGTGCCCACTGTTCGTCTGCCTCGACCGCCGCGTCTACCTCGTCTGCCTGGTCGCGTGATCGTCGTGCTCGCCGTCGTCGGTGTCGTCGTGCTGGCGACGATCGGTGTCGGCGTCTACGGGCTCGTGCGCGGCCCCGGTCACACCGCGACCTCCCGGCCCGGTTCGACGGGAACCGGCACGCCGGGCTCGACCGGCACCGGCAGCTCGGCCGGATCGAGCGGCGCGGCGGCCGGGCCTGCCCCGGCGACGCTTCCCAAGACCGACAACCCGGTCACGTATGCGAGGGCGGTCGCGGGGGCGTTGTTCGACTGGTCCACGACCACCGGGTACGCGCCCTCGGACTACACCGCCCCGGTGCTCGCCGACGCCGACCCGTCCGGCGAGGAAATCGCGGGATTGATCGGGGATGTCGCCAGCTACGAGCCGACGACGGCGGAGTGGACGGAACTGGCGACGATGAAAGTCGTCGAGCATCTGACGATCACGAGCGCCAAGGTGCCGTCGCTGTGGCCCGAAGCGCTCGCGCAGGCGCGCGGTCAGCTCCGGGCGGGGACGACCGCGATCACGATCACCGGGACCCTGCACCGTAGCGGCGTCTGGTACGGGCAAGCCGCCTCGACGACCGATCCGGTGTCGTTCACGATCTTCGAGGCGTGCAGCCCGTCGTGGCCGGACTGCCACACGCTCAGGCTCTCGCAGCTCAACGATCCTCTCGGTTAGTCGGGCAGGCCGGTGATGGTCCGCAAGGTGCTGATCGGCCTGGTCGTCGGCTTGGTGTTCCTCGGCCCTGGCATCGGCCTGTCCGCGCTGGCGGTGCTGTTCGCCCCCGCGATGACCGACGCCGCGACCTGCGCCACCACCGGCACGGACGCAGGCGGGTTGTCCGATCCGTCGCTGCCGGTCAGCGGCACGGTCCCGCAGAGCCTCACGGCCACGACCGCAGACGGTCAGACCGTCACGTTGAACCACACCCAACTCGAGCGGGCGGCGACGATCATCGCGGTCGGCAACAGCGAGAACATCCCCGCCAACGGCCAGGTGATCGCGCTCATGGCCTCGCTCACCGAGTCCACCCTGCGCGTGCTCGCCAACCCCACCGCCGTCCCGGAGTCGGTCAACTACCCCAACGACGGCGACGGCTCCGACCACGATTCGCTCGGCCTGTTCCAGATGCGACCCTCGACCGGCTGGGGGTCGGTGGCGAACCTGATGGACCCGGTGTGGTCCAGCCGGGCGTTCTACGGCGGACCGGACGGCCCCAACCACGGCTCACCGGCCGGGCTCTTGGACGTTCCCAACTGGCAGACCCTCTCCCTCGGCGCCGCCGCCCAGGCCGTCGAGGTTTCGCAATACCCGGATCGCTACGCGAACTATGAGCCGGTCGCGGGGAAGATCGCCTCGACCCTGACCGGCGTGACCCTCACCGGCAGCCAATGCCTCACCGGCTCGACCGGCACCGGCAATCTGCCGCCGGGGTTTCCCGGAGCGTTCATCGCCGACGCCGAGAAAGAGATCGGCCTGCCGTATGTATGGGGCGGCGGGACCTACACCGGCCCCTCCGGCATCGGCTCCGACGGCCGCGGCCCCGGCTTCGACTGCTCCGGGCTGGTCATGTACGCCGCTTACCAAGCATCGGGCGGCAAAGTCCGGTTGCTGCACTACACCGGCGATCAGATCAACGAAACCCAGCCCGTCTCTTGGGCGGACAAGCAGCCGGGAGACATCATCTTCTACACCTATCCCGGTGCCAGCGTGCCCCACCACGTCGTGATCTACCTCGGCGGCAACCGCATCCTCCAAGCCCCAGAGACGGGGCAGAACGTCGGGCTCGGCACCCTCTCGGAGTTCACCGGCCAGACCGCCACCGTCCGGCGCATAACCGAGCCGTGAGTGTCAGTTAGCCAACCGGCGGCGCGCTCTGGTGACGCCGGGGAGCGGGACATGTGACATTCGTCGGTCGGTGAGTTCAGCGTCCATCGCTTCCTCAAACGGGGTCGCGGCACGCCGACGGTGGACGCAACGCCGAGCGACGCCGCGTGAGGCGGTCGTCGTGGGGCGTTGCGATGTGATCGTTCGTGTGCGGTCATCGCTTCAAGCGCGGCTTGGCGCTGGCCGGACGCGCGTGGGTCGCCGGCCGAACCGCGAACCCCAGGTCAGATGGTCCAGTCGATGGGGTAGTTGATGATCGGGGTGAACTCCACGCCGGCGACCTTCCGGAGTCCGCTGACCTCGACGCGCTCACCAGCATGTTGATCGGTTCCTTCTACGGCCGCTACCTCACGATCGACGGCATCCCCGACGACTGGCCGGAGCGCGTGTTGAGCGCGATCTGGCCCGACGAGACCAACTGAACGGCCAATCCGCAAGCCGGTCATCTGCCCGCCCGGCGGTACTCGGTCGGCGAGATTCCGTAGGCAGCGTGGAAACACTGACTGGCGTGAAACTGGTTCTTCCAGCCGACGGCGCGGGCGGCCTCGGCAACCGACAAGTCAGTGGAGACCAGCAGCCGCGCCATCCGGTCGACCCGCATCTGGCGCAGGTACGCCATCGGGCTCATGTCCACGGTCGCGTCGAAGGCGCGAACAAGCTGGGAGCGGGACAGATGAACCTCGGCGGCCAGCGAGTCGAGGGTCCACGGCTCGGCTATGCGGTCCCGTAGCACGCCGAGCGCAGTCACTACGTGGCCGCGAACGACCCCGTGCCTGCCTGTCGCTGATTGATCCGCACGTTCGGAGTTGTGTCGAGGTGACCTCGTGTCCGCGCAGCGACCCATTGGTCTACTCCCCGGCCACCTGATGGCTAGCCTGAACAGGTCGTTGAGATTGGTGGGACGCAGGGCGAGATGGCGGCCTGTCCTGTGCCAACACGGTTGCCATCATCGTGGCGAGCCCGTCGCCGGTACGCCAGCAGATGTCGTTAGACAGCTCGCTCAGCCGCCAGCCGCTCCCGGTCCTGATCGCGGTGGCGTGCAGCACTCCTCCGGCGACGAAGTGGGACTGAAGGGCGTGTGGGTCGCTGGCGTCGATCTTCCAGAGGTGCATCGCGGTCACGTTGGCGCGTATCCGGGCGGTGTCGGCGTCGATGTCGATCACGTAGTCGGAGGTCACATGGTGGGTTGCGCGGAAGCGAGCAAAGCTCGTGCTCTGCGCGACGAAGATCGCGTCGCGGCCGACCGTCGCAGTTCCGTGTGGGGACACGATCCGACTGTCGGGGGCGAAGGTCGCGTCCACGATCGCGGGATCGGTCAGGCGCTTGTCATCCACGGCCGCGAAGTACCGGCTGACCAGCTCCGTGATCGCGAGTCGATCACCCGCCTCGGTAGCGGCGATCATGGCCGCCGCCCGGTCGCTCCGGCAGGGCACGATCGTCTCATGCGACGCTGCCCGTGCTTGCGGGGAGGGTCGCTCGGCGCTGCTCGATCAACCGGGCCTGCTCCTCACGGCTCAGCGCAGCCCAACTCTCGCGCAGCTTCTGCTTGAACGCGTTGAACGTCCCGGCGCTCATCTCACGCACCTGCCGGGCGCGCTTCTCGGCCAGCTGCTCGAACTGCTCGGTGGTCAGGGGTTGGGTCATGGTGGTCGTCTCCTCGATCAGTTCCAGGATGTCTGTAGTTGACGGCTCGTCCATGCGGTCGAGCGCGTCGAGCACCCCGAGCAGCCGGACCCGCAACGCGACCGCCTGACGGATGCGGTCATCGACCACGCCCAACTGGCGGCGCAGAAGCTCACCCAGCCCACCATCCGCCTCGGAGGACAGCACCTCGCCGATCTGCTCCAGCGACAGCCCGCAACTTCGTAACGCGATGATCCGATGCAGCCGCGCCACGTCAGCGGCCGTGTAGCTGCGATGCCCGCCGGACGTGCGCGAGGACGGCGACAACAAGCCGAGCTGGTCGTAGTGATGCAACGTGCGCACCGTCAAGCCGGTCCGCTCAGCCAGCTCGCCGACTCGCCATGTCCCATCCTGTTCGCTTCGCATCTGGTCGCTCCTCGGGGTACACCAGGCACCGTAAACCCTGACGTAACGTCAGGTTCAAGGGTGCGGCCCAAATCTTTCTCAGACGCCGATGACCAACGGTCCACAACCGAATCCGCAGCGCATAGCCACCACGCTCCGGTCTGCTAAACCTCCTGACCCGCGAAGGTCACGATCAGCGCGGTCTGACCCGAGGCGAGAGCCGCCGCGATCATCGCGCTACGGGTCGGAGCAGAGCATCGGTTGACGACCGGCAAGGGGCTGCTCCGGCCGGTCAAGCTCGTGCCCGCCAGAACGCTCCTGATGAGCGAGCAAATCGACGCTGTGACGTTTGCTCTCTTGCGGGGGCATCATCTTCTACACGTATCCCGGCGAAACGGTGCCACATCATGTCGTGATCTACCTCGGCGGTGACCGCATCCTCCAGGCGCCGGAGACCGGGCAGAACGTCGGGTACGGCACCCTGCCGGAGTTCACCGGCCAGACCGCCAGCGTCCGCCGGATCACCGAATCCAAGTAGGCGACCCTTCGGGGTGGTGGGGTGGCGCACCTGACGGGCGTGGTCATTCTCATCGCTTCGCACGCGCTGCTGGCGACCAGTGTCTACCCAAACTTCAACGGTGTCGGTGGCGCCGGTCAGCTCAAGACAGTCATCGGCGCGCTGATGACCATCGTGCTGATCGTCGCCGTGCTGATGATGATCGTCTGCGCGGCGACCTGGGCCGTCGCCTCGGCGCACGGTAACTATCAGACGGCGGCCAAGGCCCGTACCGGCCTGTTGGTCGCGGTCGGCGCCGCCGCCCTGGATGGTGGCGGGATCGCCTGGATCAACTTCCTGCTTGGGGTAGGCCCGACCCTCTGACCGCCTCGTCGGCCCTGCGAGAGGCGGGGCGGAGCGGTGGCGGGGTGGGCGCACCTGCGGGGTGAACCCCGCCGTTTCGCACCGGCTTTGCCGGTGGTGTGCGGGTCCGTGCAAGTGCGAGGGAGCCCGCCCGATGATCTCTGTTCTTTCTCCTGTCACGACCGGCCTGAGCGGTGTGCTCAGCCGGTCCGGTCTGGTGTTGGCCGACATCAACATCAACCCGAACTCCAACGGCCTGCCCGGCATCAGCGCCTTGCAGAAGATCGTCGGGGCGGTCATGACCGTTGGCCTGATCTTGTCCGTCCTGGCGCTGATCGTCGCCGCGGTCGTGTGGGCCTTCGGGTCACATTCCGCGAACCCGCATCTGGCGACCAGAGGTAAGGCCGGGGTGCTGATCGCGTGTGGCGCGGCGATCGTCACCGGCGGCGCGGTCGCGTTCATCAACTTCTTCTGGAACGTCGGCCAGGGCATCTGAGATGGGCGTCTGCTCGGTCCCCGTTATCTCGACCGTCTGCCATGTCGCGGGCAAGGCCGCCGCGACGGTCGTCTCCGCCCCGTTTGACTGGATCGCCCAAGGGGTCGGCAACGCCGCGGAGTGGATGTTCAAGGGCGTCTGGCAGCTCTTTGACTCGACCACGCTGGTCGATGTCACCGACCCCAACTACCTGAAGGTCTACGACGTCCTGTTCGGCGTCGCGATCTTCCTGATGCTGCTGTTCTTCTGTCTCCAGCTCATCACCGGCCTGGTCGCCCGTGACCCCGGCGCACTACACCGAGCCGGGATCGGGTTGGCGAAATCCGTCCTCGGGTCGTTCCTCGTCGTCACCCTCACCGGCCTCGCGCTCACGATCGTTGACGAGCTGTGCGTCGGGATCATCCAGGCGACCGGCAACACCCTGGACGAGATGGGCGGCAAGATCGCCGCACTCGCCGGTGGCCTCACCGCTATCACCCTCTCCGCGCCCGGTGCGGGGGCGGTCATCATCATCTTCCTCGGCTGCCTGGCGATCACCGGCGCCGCTATCGTCTGGTTCTCCCTGCTGATCCGCAAGGCACTCCTGCTTGTTGCCGTCGTCCTCGCGCCGGTCGCGCTGTCGGGCCAGTCCTGGGATCACGCCCGCGGCTGGTTCACCAAGTGGGCCAGCTTCGTCGTCGCGCTGATCGTCAGCAAGCTGGTCGTGGTCGTGATCTTCCTGGTCGCGATCAACCAGATGAACGCGCCGCTGAACCTCGGGCTGTCCTCGATCGCCAACCCGGTCGCCGGGATCGTCTTGATGTTCGTCGCCGCGTTCGCGCCGTACATGGCCTACAAGTTCATCTCCTTCGTCGGCTTCGACCTCTACCACGCCATGTCGGCGGAGTCGGAGGCGAAGGGGGCGATGAACCGACCGATCCCGGTCCCGTCCATGCCCGGCCTGTCCAACGCCCGCAAGGTGCTCGGCGGCGGCGACTCGGGCGGCGACAGCAACAGTGGCGGTGGCGGTGAAAAGGGAGGCGGCGGTAGCGGTGGGCCGCCCTCGCCTAGCGGTGGAGGCGCAGGCAACCCGACCGCAGGCGGCGGCACCGGCACAGGGTCGGCGGGTCAAGATGCCGAGGCGGGCGCCCAGGCAGGCCCGGAGGGCATGGCTGTCATCGCTGGCGCACAAGCGGTCACCGCAGCGGCGAAGGCCGGACCGGCAACCGGAAAGGCAGTCGCGAGCGCCGCCGAAGGCCACGCCGACGCAGGCCAGGAAGCGGCCGGACAGTCCCTGGCCTCCGGCGAACCTGACAGTCCGGGCCGCTCGACGCCCGTCCCGGTCCCGCCTTCACCCGCCGGTCCGGCCGGGTCCGAGTCAGCCGCGCCGCCAGCGCCGAGCCCGGCAACAGCGCCCGCCGCGAGCGAGGGTCCGACCCCACCGCCACCCGCGACGACGGCTCCACCTGCGTCGTCGTCGGCCGCGCCGCCATCCCCACCGTCTCCGCCCGAGCCATCTGCGCCGTCTGAGGGAGGTTCGTGATGGCCGAGCGTGAGGATTCCGGTCGGGAGCTGGGGCCGGTGAAGTTCTCCCGGCTCGCGCGCCGCGGGCTCATGTTGGGTCTGTCGTTGGCGCAGGTGATCGTGCTGGGTGTTGGGGCGGTCGCGGTCATCGGCGCGCTCTACACCGCCGGAGGCAAGGGACTGTTGTTCGTGTTCCCGGTGATCGGCGTGTGCGCGCTGCTGGTGTGGGTGCCGGTCGGCGGTCACAAGCTCATCGAATGGATACCCCTGGCCGGGCATTGGGCCTTGCGGGGCGTCTTGGGGCAGACGGTGTACCGCTGGCGGGTCACCAAACCCCGCCCGGCCGGGACCCTCGCGCTGCCCGGCGACGCCGCGGCGCTGCGCCAGTATGAGGACCCGGAGACAGGGACCGTCATGGTCCACGACCCCCACCGAGCCACGCTCACCGCGCTGGTGGAGGTCACGCACCCCAGCTTCATCCTGCTGGACCCCGGCGAGCAATACCGCCGCGTCACCGCCTGGGGACGCGCCCTCTCGACCGTCTGCCGCTCGGGACGGATCGCGCGCCTGCAAGTGCTGGAGCGCACCGTGCCCGACTCGGGTACGGGTCTGGAGCAGTGGTGGGCGACGCACGGCAGCGACGACGGCTCCTGGGTGGCTGAGACCTACCGGGAGCTGATCGAGCGCGCGGGGCCGACCGCCGAACGGCACGTCACCACCCTCTCCCTCAGCCTGGACATGAAGGCGGCGGCGAGGGCGATCCGATCGGCCGGGCACGGGATGCGCGGCGCCGCCGCCGTGCTGCGGGCCGAGATGCGCACGCTCACGACCGCGCTGCGGGCCGCTGACCTGACGCCCGGCGAGTGGTACACCCCCGGCCAGCTCGCCGTGCTGTTGCGCTCGGCGTATGACCCGGCGGTCGCGGCGACGCTGGAGCGCAGCGAGCTGGGCCGCGACCTCGCCACCGCCGGGCCCGTCGCTGTCGAGGAAACCTGGGACCGGCTGCGCTCAGACTCCGCCTATCACGCGGTGCTGTGGGTCAGTGAGTGGCCGCGCTCGCAGGTGTATCCCGGCTTCCTCGCCCCGATCCTCCTGTCGTCGGGGGTGCGGCGGGCGTTCACGTTGCTGTGCGACCCCGTGCGGTCGGATGTCGCCGCGCGGGACATCCGCAAGAAAAAGACCGGGTACCTCTCCGACGCGACCCAGCGCGCGCGGATCGGGCAGATCGAGGACGCCGAGCAGACCGCCGAGTACCGCGACGTGCTCCAGCAAGAGGCCGACCTGATCGCCGGACACGGCGTGTTGCGCTACATCGGCCTGATCGCCGTCAGCGCACCGACGACCGACGAGCTGGACGCCGCGGTCGCCGCGATCGAGCAGGCCGCGATCCAAGCCTCCTGCGAGACCCGCCGCCTGGTTGGTCAGCAAGCGCAAGCGTTCACCGCCGCCGCGTTGCCGCTCTGCCGCGGCCTGTGATCTCGGATCGGCTCGCGTACCTGAGCGGCATGACCGGACTCCGAGCAAGGAGCGTGCGCGATGCCGACCTATGAGCACCCGGCGGCCGACGCCAGCGAGGCGGCCGAGGCGCTGCGAGGCGTGGCGCACGCCACCCGCACGTTCACCGACCCGTCCGATATCTACCGGGTGCTCGGGTCGCTCTCGACCGCGCTGGCGTCGCTTCGCCAGTCGCTCGATCAGCTTGCCGACTGGCACGACCGCAACGCCGAGCACGCCGCCCTCGATGATGGCGACCGGCGCCAGGGCCGGTACGAAGCGGCGATGGCGGCGGTGGAGTTGCGTGACGCGGCCGACGCGATCGAGCAGGCGCATCGGTCGCTGAACACGGCGTTCAGTCACAACGGCCGGATCGCCTGGCTACCCGGCCCCGACCTCGCGCGGCGTTCCCCGGACCAGGACGGGTCGCGGCGGTTGGCGCCGCCCTCGGCGTTCGGCACCGGCACCGCCTCGCGGGAGGGGCCTGACTCGCTCGCCCGCTGAACCGCGGGCCTGGTTGGCGCACCTGACCGGCAGACACCTGTTCTGCCGCGATGAAGGAGTGCTGGCCGCATGGGCACACGTAGTGAGAAGAAGCTGTATTCGACGGTGCTGGTCGGCCGCTCCGGACAGCACCGCCGCGACAAGAGGGCGGCCCGCCGCGCCGCGAGTCGTGCCTACGCGCAGGACGCCGAGCAACGCAGGGCAGCCGTCCGCGCCCTGGCCGAAGCCGAAAAGGCCGAGCGGGCAGCGACGACGTACCTGCCGCGTAGTGGGGAGCCGGGACCCGCAACGTTGCGGGCGTGGCGGCGATTCCGGCTCCCCGCCCACCAAGACACCAGCGCCACCCTCGCCGGGGCCTACCCGTTCTTGGCTGAGGGTGGCCTGGGCGGCGAGGGCGTATTCGTAGGCCAAGACCTCTACTCCGGCGGCAGCTTCGTCTTTGACCCCTGGGTCCTCTATCAGCGCGGGATCATCACCGCCCCCAACGTCGTCCTGGCCGGGATCGTCGGGGCCGGGAAGTCCGCTTTGGCGAAGGCGCTCTACACCCGCTCGATCCCGTTCGGCCGCCGCGTGTACGTGCCGGGTGACCCCAAGGGCGAGCACACCCCGGTCGCAAAGGCGGTGGGCGGGCAGGCGATCGTGCTCGGCCACGGCCTCTCCAACCGGCTCAACCCGCTGGACGCCGGGCGGCGCCCGTCCGGGGTCAGCGATGTGGAGTGGGAGGCGATGGTCACCGCCCGCCGCCGTGACCTCATCGGCGCGCTCACCGAAACCGTGCTGGGGCGGCCGTTGTCGCCGGTCGAGCACACCGCCGTAGACATCGCCCTCAACGCCGCGGTCGCCAGCTCGCAGACGCCGATCCTGCCGATGGTCGTCGATC
>Ga0335075_10005074_pt1 | contig 20495 bp, 17 predicted proteins | sample Lox_Sample_24_FD_206723 | JGI IMG/M metagenome (GOLD analysis project Ga0335075, IMG submission 206723) | Soil microbial communities from Loxahatchee National Wildlife Refuge, Florida, United States - Lox_Sample_2.4 | ecosystem: Environmental > Terrestrial > Soil > Wetlands | place: USA...
GCGCACCCTGAACATCCCCGGGCGGCGAAGGCACTCCGAACGCGCGCAGAAAGCACGCCCGAAATTCCCGCACGCCACCGCGACCAAGCCCACCGTCACCGGGAAACCCCAGGTCACCGTGTTCGCATCCGGATTCTCCTAGCCCCGCGGCCCGAACGCCCCCGTCACGAAGGAGGAACCGCCGCGGCCCGTGGAACCGCGCGCCAGCCCCGCCGCGACACGCGGGCCAAAACCATGACCACACACCAAACGGAAACAGACTCCAGAGCACGCACAGAACACCACGACCATAAAACCCCGGGAAGCACGAAACACCTAAAGTCCCTGGTGTTGGGTAGCAAGCGCCTGGACGATGCTGGGCGTGTAGAAAACTACCGCAATGGCCACGGCAAGGACCATGAATTGCACGAACCGGGTGACCTCGCGAGTGAAAAGGAAGAAGATCGCAACGATCCCGACGATACCGAGGAACAAGGGGCCAAAGAGCCCCTGCAGGTAGGTGACGAGACCTTGCGTGCTCAAGGCCACTGGAGCGGTCGCAGCGGAAAGCTGAGTAAACATAAGCCTTCCGGTCCCTAATGCTTCGACGCCGGGCCGCGGGCGCGGCGAGGGTCGCAAAGTCGCACCGTGGATTGAAGAGTATTTTCCGGCAACACGATTACACCTCCGCTCCTATCCGCGGTCAGCCGAACCGAGCGCGGACACCCCTGTACGTGACCCGTCGTACGCCGTGTCACCGCGATCATGAACCGGTTACAGCGGATCACCCTAACACTTGCACGGACAAACCGGCCAGAGTTTGCTAAACGTCGCAGACACAAAAAAACCTGGACTCGGTTCGGAGTGTGTTTCGCCTGGATAACGGCGCGTGAAGCACGTGGGCCCGGTACCCGCCGCGGCGGTCCCTGGGCGACTTGCGGTGTGCCAGCGTCCGGATCGTCGTGGAGATGACCCAGTCGTCGGCGGCCTTGCGGGCGATCCACCACCGACCGTCGCGCCCGTCAGGCCCTCGGCTCCCAGCCCCTCCAAACCCAGGGCAGCCCCATAACCACGGCCGGGCGCGGGAACGGTGAGGCAGGCCGACGGCACTGGATTGGGACACTTGCTTGCCGTTCCCGCAGATGCGGCGCGGGAACGGCAAGCCGATGGCAACAAGCTATATCGTGCCACGATATAGGACGGTTTGCCAAGTGGCCCGTCGCGCACACGGCGGTCACTTGAGAAACTCTCTGTATGACAGATGCACGCGCCGACTGGGAAGGGCAGATCGGGCGGCGCGGGGTGCCGGACGGGCACCGGGGCGCGGCGGCTCGGCTGCCTGCGCCGACAGGGCTGCGGGCGGCGCCTGGCCGTGGGCACGTCACGCTGGACTGGGATCCGGTCCCTGGGGCGGCCGGCTACCTGGTGTACCGGGTCGCGGGCGAACCGTACCAGCCGCTTGACCACGGCGGCGGGGACGTGCTCGCGGTCCCGGCCGGACCCTACGCCGACACCTCGGTTGAGCCCGGCCGGATCCGGCATTACGCGGTGGCGGCGGTGGCCGACGGGTCGTCGGCCGGGTTGCTGTCGGATCCGGTCGCCGCGGCGCCCGCGCCCGCTGCCGCGGACGGGGGCGGGGACCGGACCGGAGCCGAGGCCGGCGGTCAGCCGACGGTGACGATCGAGGTCGGCCGCGCGGGAAGTGGTGAGCTTGACCGGCCGTGGGAGCCGATGATCGGCTCGGAGCACCTGAGCTGCCTGCTAAGCCGAGACCATACCGGCGGCCGGGTGATCGGCACCGAACTGCGCGAGGCGCTGCGGATCGCGCACGACGAGCTTGGCGTGCGGGCCGTCCGCGCGCACGGCATCCTGGACGACGACCTGGGGGTGTACACCGAATCGGACGGCCGCGCGCGCCACGACTTCGACGGCATCGACCGGGTGTACGACGAGCTGATGGCCATCGGCCTGCGGCCCGTCGTCGAGCTCTCGTTCATGCCCCGTGACCTGGCCCGTGACCCGGCCCGCACGGTGTTCAGCTACCGGGCGGTCGTCTCCCCGCCCAGGGACTGGGACCGCTGGGCGGACCTGGCCGCCGGCCTGGCCGGTCACCTGATCGATCGGTATGGCCGCGACGAGGTCACCTCGCGGTGGGCGTTCGAGGTCTGGAACGAGCCGAACCTTGATGTGTTCTGGTCAGGCACGCCCGAGGAGTACTTCCGGCTATACGACGTCTCCGCGCGCGCGATCAAGGCGGTGGACCCGGGGCTGCGGGTCGGCGGGCCGGCCTCGGCCGCGACGGGCTGGATCTGGGAGCTGCTGGCCCACCTGGAGGGCTCGGGCGCGCCGCTGGATTTCCTGTCCACCCACGCCTACGGGAGCGTGCCGCTGGACCTGCGGCCGGTCCTCGCGGCGTTCGGCCGGGCGGGGACGCCGATCTGGTGGACCGAGTGGGGCACCACCCCGACCCACTTCCACCACGTCGGCGACACGGTCTTCGCGGCGCCGTTCCTGCTCCGCGGCATGGCCTCAACCATGGACCGGGTCGGGGCGCTGTCGCACTGGGTCGCCTCCGACCACTTCGAGGAACTGGGCCGGCCGCTTGAGCTGTTCCACGGGGGATTCGGCCTGCTGTCGGTGGGGAATCTGCGCAAACCCCGGTACTGGGCGCTGGCCCTGCTGGCCCGGCTCGGCCGGTACCGGCTGCCGGTTTCGGTATCTGGTGACGGCGCCGACGGGCTGGTCGAGGCGCTGGCCGCCCGGCACGACGACGGCCGGACCGGGATTCTGGCCTGGAACGTCACGTTGAACCAGGGCAAGATCGGCGGGGACCCGGTACTGGACCGCCGGGTGCAGGTCCGGGTGGCCGCCGCGCCTGGCGCCTCATACACGGTGCGACACTACCGGATCGATGCCCAGCACTCCAACGTGGTGCCCGTGTGGGAGCACATGCGCCGCGGCGCACAGTGGCCGACGGAGGAGCAGTGGGCGCGGCTGGGCGAGCTGAACACGCTGGATGAGCTTTGCCCGCCGGAGCGGGCCGCCACGGGAACCGACGGCATGCTGGAGTTCGTTTTCGACTTGCCCATGCCCGGCGTGTCGTGCCTGGAGCTGATCCCCAGGTGGTGATAACCCTGTGACGGTCCGCAGCTTCGTCGCAGAGAGTGAAACTGGGGATTCGATCCGATTAGGCGATTTGCCCCGGTCTATGGATTTCCAGGCACGATTGCGAAACTATTCCGATAAGGCGTTCCAAGCGCCTTCATCAAATCCGAAGCATTCCCCTAGCCACGTCCAATGAAAAGCCGAGATTCTATGCCGGTGAAAATCTGGCGGCGTAAGAGCCTGATGATCAACGCGGCCCTCGTTGCGGTCTTGGTGGCGGTCGGGGTCACCTCGTATCTGGAGATACGGCCGACGAGCAGCAGCACCCCCCTGGCGACGTCGACGGTGCAGCAAGGCACCGTGCTGGCCACGGTATCCGCTTCCGGCACGCTGGAGGCGGCGCAGAGCCTCGGCCTCAACTTCACCACCGGCGGCCAGGTGACCGCGATCTACGTCAAGGTCGGGCAACGGGTTCAGGCGGGCCAGAAGCTGGCCAAGGTCGATTCCACCTCCAGCGAGGACAGCCTCAAGCAGGCGGAAGCCCAGCTCTCGTCGGCCGAGGCATCGCTGTCCGCGGCGGCGGAGGGGGAAACTCCCCAGGAGAAGAAGGTGCAGGGCGATCAGGCGGCGCAGTCGCAGGAGTCCGTGCAGACCGCCGAATCGAACTTGTCGGCCGCCGAGACGTCGGCCGACGACGACGCGACCTCGGCGGAGCAGACGGTCACGACGGCGCAGGACACTCTCAGCTACGCGGAGCAGACGCTGTCCAACGACGAGTCCACGCTCAGCAACGACGAGAACACCCTGACCTCCGAGGAGAACCAGCTGGACCGCGACGAGGCGACGGAAGCGTCCGAGTGCGCCGCCACACCCACCCCCACCCCCTCCACCGGCTCCACCAGCCCCTCCGCCTCCCCCAGCGCCAGCCCGTGCTCGACGGCCGAGGCGGCGGTCTCGGCGGACCAGACGGCCGTGTCGGGAGACGAGAAGACCGTGTCGGGCGACGAGACGACCGTCCTGAACGCGCAGCAGTCGGTGACGTCCGACGAAAACAGCGTCAAATCGGCGCAGGACAGCGAGAAGTCCACCGAGGATCACGACAAGGCCACGATCACCTCCGACAAGGAGGCTGTGACCAGCGCGGAGAAGTCATACCAAACCACGCTGGACACGAACACGGAGAACGCCACGCCGAACCAGACGACGATCGGGCAGGACGCGTCCAGCGTGACCAACGACGAGATCGTGGTCCAGGAGGATCAGCAAACGGTGGCGGGGACGACGTTGAAGGCGCCGTTCGCCGGCACGGTCGCCTCGATCAGCGCCGATGTCGGCGACGTGGTATCGAGCAGCGGCGCCAGCGGCTCGTCCAGCTCAGGAAGCTCAGGCTCGGGGAGTTCGGGCTCGGGAAGCACGGGGAGTTCCAGTTCCGGCTCCAGCGAGGCCGCGGCGACCGGCGCGTCCGGGGCCGGCACCGGGGAGGGCGGAGCTGGCACCACGAACTCGGCGAGCGGCTTCATCGTGCTGACCGACCTGTCCAACATGCTGGTCCAGGCCACTTTCGACGAGACCGACGCGGCGAGCCTGCGCGTCGGCGCGTCCGCGACCGTGACGCCTGAGGGCGTGACCAACGCAAGCGCGCTGTCGGCCACCGTGGCGGAGATCGACCCGACGTCGACCACCAACGACGGAGTCGTGGACTACGGGGTCACGCTCGCCCTCACCCAGCATGATTCCGGGCTGAAGTCCGGTGAGACGGTGAGCGTCAGCGTGATCACCGGCGAGGCGAACAACGCGCTGTACGTGCCGGCCACCGCGGTCACCACCTCGGGCACCTCGTCGACCGTCGTGGTGGTCGGCCCTAACAACACCAGGGAAACCGTGCCGGTGACCCTGGGCGTCCAGGGCAGCACCGATGACCAGATCCTGACCGGGCTCACCCTGGGCGAGAAAGTGCTGACGTCGACGGCGACGACCACCGGCACCGGCGGCACCGGCGGCTTCCCCCGCATCGGCGGCGGGCTGGGCGGGGGCGGCGGCTTCGTTGGCGGCGGGGGCGGCGGCGGTCGGTGATGATCCGGCCAGGGCCGCACCACGCGGCCGGAGCACCGCCCGAAACCCAACCGCTGCCCGCCGCGGAACTCGAGCCGGAGCGGAAGCCGGTGATCCGGCTCGTATCGGTGGTCAAGACCTATGGCACCGGCGAGGCGGCGGTGCAGGCGCTGCGCGGCGTGAGCCTGGACGTGGTGGAGCGAGACTACGTCGCGATCATGGGCGCGTCCGGCTCGGGCAAGTCGACGCTGATGAACATCATCGGCTGCCTGGACGTGCCAAGCGAGGGCGAGTTCCTGATCGACGGCATCGACACCGGCACCCTTGACGAGCAGCAACTCGCGGTGCTGCGCAACCGCAAGATCGGGTTCGTGTTCCAGGCGTTCAACCTCATCCCGCGGATGAGCGCGCTGGCGAACGTGGAACTGCCGCTGTCCTACGCGGGTGTCAAGGCGGCGGAACGCCGGCGCCGGGCGGAGGCGGCGCTGCTCCTGGTGGGCCTGGCCGAACGGACCGACGCTCAGCCCAAGCAGCTTTCCGGCGGCCAGCAGCAGCGGGTCGCCGTGGCCCGGGCACTGGTGACGTCGCCGTCGCTGATCCTCGCCGACGAGCCGACAGGAAACCTGGACACCAGGGCCAGCCACGACCTGATGGACGTGTTCGACCGGCTGAATGCGGCCGGGCGGACGATCGTGGTCATCACGCACGAGGCGGACGTCGCTAAGCACGCCAAGCGGATTATCGGAGTGCAGGACGGCCACATCGTAAGCGACCGCCGGGTCACCCCGCCCGGCGCGCTCCCGCCGTTGCTCCGCCGGCCGGTCGACGGGCCGGTGCGGCCGTGAGCCCGGGGCAGATCTTCCGGTTCGCGCTGGCCGGGCTGGCCGCGAACAAGCTGCGCTCCGGGCTGACCACCCTGGGCATCTTGATCGGCGTCGGGTCGGTCATCCTGCTGGTCGCGGTGGGCAACGGCTCGTCCCAGTCGGTGCAGAACGCCATTTCCTCTCTCGGCGCGAGCGCGATCACGGTCCTGCACACCGAGGGCTCGGCCGCCGGCCCGGAGCCGAGCACCTCCGCGTTGGGCTCCACGGCGTTCGCCGAGCCGCAGAACCTCACCGTCCAGGACGCGCAGGCCCTGGCCCAGGCGCAGGGGGTGGCGAGCGTGTCGCCGGTCGTGTCGACCTCGGAGACGCTGAGCTACGGCGCGAGCAGCAACACGGCCAGCCTTACCGGGACGTACCCGAGCTATTTCCCGGCCGAGAACGACACGCTCAGCCAGGGGTCGTACTTCACCACGCAGGAGGTGAACACGGCACGGGACGTGGTGGTCCTCGGCAGCGAGGCGGCCAGCGACCTGTTCGGCACCGCGAACCCGGTGGGCAAGAGCGTGCTGGTCGCGGGCATACCGTTCACCGTCGTCGGCGTGCTCGCGTCCAAGGGCTCGAGCGGCCTGTCCAGCGCGGACGACACGGCGATCGCCCCGCTGACCACCGTGCAGGACGCGCTGACCGGCTTCGGCACGCTGGACGACGTCGTCGTGCTGGCCAAGTCGGCCGCGCAGGTCGACACCGTGGAGGGCGAGATCACCTCGATCCTGGACCTGCGCCACCACGAGACCGCCGCCGACGCCGACTTCGACGTGCTCAGCGCGTCCTCCCTGCTGTCCACGGCCTCCTCCACCTCGCACACGTTCACCGTGCTGCTCGGCGCGGTCGCGGCGATCTCGCTGCTTGTCGGCGGGATCGGCATCACGAACATCATGCTGGTGACCGTGACCGAACGGACCCGCGAGATCGGCATCCGCAAGGCCGTCGGCGCCACGCCTGGCGTGGTCCTGGCGCAGTTCCTGACCGAGGCGACCCTGCTGGCGATGATCGGCGGTGCGCTCGGCATCCTGGCCGGGGTCGTCGGCACCCGGTTCACGATCGTCGGGGTAAAGCCCGTCACCGTGCCGTTGTCGATCCCGCTGGCGTTCGGTGTCAGCGCGCTGATCGGCCTGATCTTCGGCGGGCTCCCCGCTAACCGCGCGGCCAACATGCGCCCAGCCGACGCCCTGCGTTACGAATGATCGGACACGAACATGTCAGAGTCAGAAGTGGAAGAGCCCGGCGACGGCGACAGCAACGGCAACGGCGACGGCGTCGGTGATCTTGACCTGCTCGACCTGCTGTCGACCCCGCTCGATGACGATGCCGAACTCACCGCCGTGCTGACCCGGCGGCCGCGGGCCAAGCTGCCCTCGATGACGCTGCTCCTGGCTGCCATCGTCGTGGCCAGCGCCGGCTTCCTCGGCGGCGCCCTGGTCGGCAAGCACTACGGCAGTTCCGGCTCCGGCGGCCTGGCCGCCGAGTTCAGCCGGTTCGCCGGCGCCGGCGCGCGCGCGAGCGCAAGCCCCGGGTCGAGCTCGAGGCCCGGGCGATCCGGGTTCCCCGGCGGGGCCGGGGGCGTGTTCGGCGGGGGCAACGCCACGGTCGGCACGATCAAGCTCGTTGACGGCACAACGGTCTATGTGCAGACCACCGCAGGTGACGTCGTCCAGGTGGCGACCTCGGCGGGAACGAAGGTCACGGTCAGTTCCTCGGTCCCGGTCAAGGACCTCCGGCCCGGAGAGACCGTCATAGTCGAGGGCAGCAAGAACTCAAGCGGCGCGATCGCCGCCACCAGCATCAGCCAGACCAGCCTGGGCGCCGGCCTCGGCGGCTAGTTCCCACAACCATCCGGGAGATCACATGAACGGCGGTACCACGCTGCGCCGATTCTTCATCCATGGGGTAGTGCCTGCGCTGGCTGTGGCGCTGGCGGGGGCGATGTTGCTGGCCGGCTGCGGCAGCGGCGGCAGCGGCAGTAGCAGCGCCGAGACCGCCTCCACTGCCAGCGCCACAAGCACCTCGACGTCCGCCAAGCTGAGCGCGTTCGAGACGTGCCTGAAGCAGCACGGCGTCAAGGTCAGGCCGGGGCAGTTCGGCGCCCGGCCGCACGGATCGTTCACGCCGACCGCCTTCCCCACCAGGTCACCGCGCCCGCACCCATCCTTTACCGGATCCCTGTCCGCGAGTGACTCGGCCGCGTTCAAGGCATGCGCCAAGTACGCCCCGTCCGGCTTCGGCACGGGCTTCGGCCGCACGATCAGCAGCTCCGCCCTGGCGGCGTTCAAGAGCTGCCTCAGCCAGAACGGCATCAAGGTCACCGGGAAGACCGCGAGCGCCGTCCTGGCCGAGGTTCGCGGCCTGACGGGCAAGAAGGCGACCGCGGTTCGCACCTGCCGGGTGCTCCTCCAGCCGACCGCGCCCACCCCAAGCCCGAGCAGCTAAACGCCCAAAACGCTCGCTATGGGTGATTGCGGATCCCTAGGATTGGAACCGGTGCTTGGCGCACGCAGGGCGCCCTAGAATTATCTATTATTCCGGTTCTAATTGCGGAGAGGTGATCATCTTATGCTGCTGCCCCGACCGGAGCGTGGTACCGTCGCGGTTCGAGCACCCGGGAAGGGACCCGGGTACTGGGCCGGGGCGCCGTGCGCGGTGGCGGGCGACGGGGAAATCTTCCTGGCCTACCGACTCCGCCGACCGGTCGGGAGAGGACGAGGCTACACGGTGGCGGTGGCGCGATCCGCGGACGGAGAGCGCTTCGAGACGCTGCTGACCATCCGCAAGCACGAGATGGCCACCGAGTCGCTGGAACGGCCCGCCCTCGTCCGCACGCCGTCCGGACGCTGGCGCCTGTACCTGAGCTGCGCGACCCACGGGACCAAACACTGGCGGGTGGAGATGACCGAGGCCGCGCACCCCGGCGAGTTCGACGTCAGGCGGCGTGAGGTGATCCTGCCCGGCGACGCCAAGACGGGCGTAAAGGACCCGGTGATCCGGTACTACCAGGGGCGGTGGCACCTATGGGCGTCGTGTCACCCGCTGGCCGACCCGATCCAGGCCGACCAGATGACCACCGAGTACGCGACCAGCCAGGACGGCCTGGCCTGGACCTGGCAGGGCACCGCGCTGAGCGGGACATCGGGCTGCTGGGATGCCAGGGGCACCCGGGTCACCTCGGTGGCGTTCGGCATGGGGACGGTGACCGCCTACTACGACGGGCGCGCCAGTGCGTCGGAGAATTTTGAGGAACGGACCGGGGTGGCGACCGGCACCGATCCGGTAGCGTTGACCGCACTGCCTGGCGGCCCGCACGCGTCCTCGCCGCATCTCGGCGGCGGCCTGCGCTACCTGGACCTCGTGCCGCTACCTGACGGCAGGCACCGGCTGTACTACGAGATGACGCAGCCGGACGGAACCCACTGCCTGATCACCGAGCTTCGCTGACGGCCGCGCATCCGCCGGTTTTGCCGGCCTCGGGCAGCATCATGTGCGGGGGCGGCTAGCCATGTCCCGGCCGGCCGTTCCTGGCCTGGCCCTGCCCGGCGGGCCGTGCGCCGACCATGCCGCCTGATCGTTCCCTCGGCCGCACCCAGTCCCCGAAGTCCTCGCCCAGGACGCATCCAAGCAGTTCGATATCGGACTCGAAGCGCGGGATGAGCGCTTGGCGCTGCTCCCAGCTCAGCGGCTGGCGCTCGCGGCTATGGCGCTGCAGGAACCGCTCGAGCGGGGCGGTCAAAGTGGCCGCGGTCAGGCCGGGGACCCGGCTGCCCACCGCGCTGCCCGCCCGCTGGGCCAGCGAGACAGCGCGGTGACCCAGCGTGGGTTCAGGGTGGGCGGTGACGTTCTGCCGGGGGATCTCGGTCACCACGCCCTGCTCGACCCCGAGGAACGCGCAGATCTGGTCCAGGGTCTGCGCGGGCTCGTCAACCAGTCGCCGGTAGCGCAGGACGAGCACTTGCTCGCGCGGGAACAGCGTGAACAGGTGCTCGAGCTGCTCGCCGTAACGCCCAAGGCCGACGTAGTGCCAGAAGCCGGCCCAGCCCGCGCCGATCCGGCGCTCCTCGTCACCGCAGGCCCGCACGAAATCGGGGATCGGCTCCAGGCCGGCCGACCACAGGTGGGTCCAGTTGGAGTGGGCGCGCTCGACCGGGTCGCGGAGGATCACGATCAGCTTGGCGTCCGGGATCGTGTCGCGGATCCGCCGCATCGCGGCCCGGTCGTACAGGTACAACGGGGTGGACTCGCCCCGCAGTGTCCCGGCCGGGGCCTCGGCGAACAACGCCTCGTAATCGGCCCTGCGCCAGATGTGCTCTCGGTAGGTCAGCGCGTCGCCCGGGCCGCCCTTGGTCGGGGGCGGGCCGTCGGTCAAGAAGAACTTCGGCTCCTTGATCCGCGACATGTAGAGCCCGGGAAGTTCGGACAGTGCGGCGTGCAGGGCCGTTGTGCCCGCCTTCGGCGCACCGATGACCAGGAAGTCGGGCATTACCATGGGGTCCCCCCGGAATGTCCGGTAACTATAATTTCGACTAGAATACTCGGATATTGCTCTCATCGCTATAACTACCCAGGTGAGCGCCAACCATCCCTCCCGCCCCGCGCGAGCCGAAGGCACCGGCAGCGGTTACCGCTCTTGGGGATGGGGTGCGGGCGCGGCGATGCGCAGCAGCGGGAGGGCAACGACGGTGGAGAGGGCGCACAAAAGGCCGGCCACGACGTAGGGGGCACGCAGGCCGGCCGCGTGCGCCACGAAGCCGCCCGCCAGCGCGCCGAGCGGCATCAGGCCCCAGCCCAGCATGCGGTAGACGCTGTTGACCCGGCCGAGTATGGGACCGGGGACGATCCGCTGGCGGAGGCTGACCGTGACGACGTTCCACATGGTGACGGAGAACCCCTGGACGGCCAGCAGCGCCGCCACCACGATCGGGCTCGGCGCGAGCCCGATGCCGACGAAGGCGGCGGCGTCGATCACCGCGGGGAGGACCAGCGAGGGCAACAGGCCGAGGCGGCGGGTCAGCACCGGGTTGACCAGGCCGCCGATCACGCTGCCCACGGCGCTGGCGGCCAGCAGCAGACCGTAGCCGCGGGCGGTGACGTGCAGCGTCTGGGTGGCCAGCAGGACCAGGATGGCCTGGCCCATCTGGTTGGCGAAGTTGTAGATGCCGAGCAGGACGGCGACCACGCGCAGCAGGCGGTGCCTGGCCAGCCAGCGCAGGCCCTCGGCGATCTGGGCCCTGGCGTTCCCGGCGTCGCCTGGGGCGGGGTCGGTGGGCCTGGTCCGGGGCAGCCTGGCCAGCAGCGCGGCCGAGCCGGCGAATGACGCGGCGTCGAGACCGAAAGGCAGCGCCGCGGCCGCGGCGAACAGCAGGCTGCCGGCCGGCGGGCCGAGAAACGACTCCCCCACGGTCAGGCTCACCTGCTGGCTGCCGTTGGCCTTGGGCAGGAGTTCGGCCGGGACCAGGGCGGGCAGCACCGACTGGGCGGCGTTGCTGAATATGACCTCGGCGCTGCCGAGCAGCAGGCCGCCCGCGGCGAGCACCGCGATGTCCGCCTCGCGGGCCACGATGAGGATGGCGACTACGGCCACCACCGCCGCTTGGACGGCCTGGGCCCGCCACATGAGCGTGGCCCGGTCGTGGCGGTCGACCACGACGCCGGCCGGCAGCGAGAGCAGCAACCAGGGCAGGTAGGTCGCGGCGGTCACCACCGAGACCAGCCGCGGGTCCCTGGTGATGGTCACCGCCAGCAACGGCAGCGCGGCCACGAACGCGCCGTCACCGGTGCTGCTGATCGTGTTGGCCCACCACAGCCGCCAGTAGTCCCGGCCCAGTTTCTGTCGGCTTGCCGTCTGTGCGGTCTGCGTCACGTCGGCCAGCGTGGCGCGGCCAGATGCGCCGGGCCACGTTTCAGCGTCTTGCTAAAAGCTGGTGTGCCCGGCCGCGGGCGGGAGATGCTGAAGGCATGCAGCTGGTGCTCCGGCTGGACGTGGCGGACCTCGCCGCGACCAGGTTCGCGATCTCGCCGCTGTCCGAGACGACCAGGGCGATGTTGCTGCTGGCCAACCCGGGCCGGGCCGCGGTGAACCGCCCCTGGCTGCATTGGGCCCTCGCCGAGCTGGACCGCCGGCCGCTGCGGCTGCCCCGGACGTGGCCCCTGGTCGTGAACGGCCGGCCATGGTATCCGGAATTCCTCAACCCGGCGCCATCGATCAAGGCGCCTGCGTTCGACGCCGAGCTGACCCGGGTGCGCGCGACCCCGGCCGAGGCGGTGCGGGCCAGCCTGCGCCGAGTGTTCGATGGTCGCCGGTGGCCGGACAGCGCGACGGAGCTGTTCGAGCGGCCAGCGGAATCGCTTGCCGAGATAGCGGCCGAATTCGCCGAGTTCCACAAACGCCTGGTCATGCCGTACTGGGAACAGATCCGCCCGGTGCTCGAGGCCGACATCGCCTACCGGGCCGCGTTGCTGGCCGACGGCGGCGCCCGGTTGCTGTTCAGCGACCTGCATCCGGACCTGCACTGGTCCGAGGGCACGCTCACGATGGACGACACCGACGAAGGCCCGTCGCGAATCGAGGTCATGCTGGGGCCCGACGGAGTGGTGCTCATGCCGAGCGTGTTCAACTGGCCGCTGGCGTCGCTGAGCAAGGTCACGAGCAGCCAAACCAGCCTTCTGTACCCGGCGCGGGGCGCGGCGACGGTGTGGGAAGACGGCGCTTGCGGGGTCGCGGCGGAGCCCGTCGAGGATCTGCTTGGCCCGGCACGGGCCCGGCTGCTGGCCACGTTGCGCTCCCCCGCCACGACCACCGCGCTGGCCCTTCGTTTCGGTGTCACGCCCGGCGCCGTGTCCCAGCACCTGGCCGTGCTGCACCGCGGCGGCCTGGTCGACCGGCAGCGCAGCGGCCGCAAGGTGCTGTACCAGACATCTGAACTGGGACTGGCCCTGCTCGAACAGGCGCTGCTGCGGTCTGTCTCGTGAGGGCGGTCGTCTACTCCGGCTACGGGATCATGCCGGAGCTGACGCAGGTCGCCGACCCCGCGTGTCCCCCGGACGGGGCCGTTATCGCGGTCGGCGCAAGCGGCGTGTGCCGGTCGGACTGGCACGCCTGGAAGGGGCACGATCCGGTTGCGCTGCCGCACATCGGCGGACACGAGCTGGCCGGGGTCATCTCGCAGACCGGGCCTGAGGTGACTCGCTGGCGCGCCGGGGACCGCGTGACGGTACCGTTCGCCTGCGGGTGCGGCCGGTGCGAGTTCTGCCTGGCGGGTGACGCCCAGGTATGCCCGCGGCAGACCCAGCCTGGATTCACCGGGCCCGGATCCTTCGCGGAGCTCGTGGCGGTTCACGCGGCGGACACGAACCTCGTCTCGGTTCCCGGGGCGGTCGACTTCGCCGCGGCCGCTCCCCTGGGCTGCCGGTTTGCCACGGCCTTCCGCGCGCTGACCGGGCACGGCCGGGTCCGGGCGGGCGAGTGGCTGGCCGTGCACGGCTGCGGCGGTGTCGGGCTGTCGGCGGTGATGATCGGCGTGGCCCTCGGGGCCCGGGTGGCGGCCACCGACGTGGCGCCCGCGGCGCTGGACCGGGCCCGTGAACTCGGGGCGGAGTTCACGGTGGACGGGGGCGCGGCGGATCCGGCCGCCTTGATCGCGGAGGTCACCGCGGGCGGAGCGCACGTGTCGGTCGACGCCCTCGGATCGCCGGCCACCGCGGCGTGCTCGGTGCGCTGCCTGCGCCGCCGGGGCAGGCACATCCAGGTCGGGCTGCTGCTCGCAGGGCCGACGCCGATCCCGATGGACCTGGTCGTGGGGCGGGAACTGGAGATCCACGGCACGCACGGCATGGCCGCCCGCGACTACCCGCCGCTGATGGCCATGCTCGCCGACGGCACGCTGCGCCCGGAACTGCTGGTCGGAAGGGTCATCGGCCTGGAGGAGGCCGGCCGTGCGCTGGCCGCGATGGACGGGCCCGCGGAGGGGGCCGGGATGACGGTGATCCGGTTTTCCTTATGCCGACGATGACCTTCGTGCCAAGCGGGTTTAGGTGCGTTCGGCCGAACGGGCCGTGGCTCACCGTAGCCTGGTGGTGTATGATGTGGTGTATGAAGCGGACCAACATCTACCTCGCCGAAGGCCAGGCCGCCGCGCTGGACCGGGCCGCGCGAGCAGCGGGTGTCTCCCGCGCTGAACTGATCCGCGAACTGATCGACCGGGCGATCGGCGGGGATCCCGGCTCGGATCTCGCTGCCGACCTCGCCGCCATCGACGGGTCCTTCGGCATCCTGGCCGGGGAGAACGCGTTCGCCCGAGAGCGGGATGAGCGCATGGATTACCTGGACCGGCTGGCCGACGCGTGATCCTGGTCGACAGTGACGTGCTCATTGAGCACCTGCGCGGGAACACGGCCGCGCGGGAATGGCTCGTCCAGGCCCGGCGATCCTCCGGGCCGCTAGCCATCAGCGTCATCAGCCTGACCGAGATCGCCGGGGGGATGCGCTCGTCCGAACGCCGAGAAGTCATACGCCTGCTCGGCAGCATGCAACGGTTCGAGGTCGGGGAGCGGGCGGCCTGGCGGGCGGCGACGCTCATGCGAGAGTACCGCCGGTCCCACTCAGGGATCAGCCTCGGTGACTACCTGATCGCCGCAACCGTGCTCACCGAGGGACTGGAACTCGCCACCCTGAATGTCCGGCACTATCCCATGTTTCCGGGACTCACCCGGCCCTTCCCGACCTGAAAACGGGCTCGGCGGTGACGATATCGGACATCTGGGCCTCCTGCCGCCAGCGTTAAGGTACTTGAAGGCGAGTCGTGCACTGGCATCCGCGGCGGCTCACTGGGTAGCCGGCTGACCGGACGCGTAAGGCTGGCGCCCGGCCCAAGCCTTCAGTCCGCAATTTAGAGGTGGGCGGCGAGCCAGTCAGCCATCTTTGACCTGGACTCGAAGGCGTGGTTGGTCAGGCCGTGCGTGCCTTCGGGGTCGAGCATCAGCTCGGCGCCTGGCGCCTCGGCGGCCAGCCGCTCGGCGTGATGGGTCGGGACCAGCCGGTCCTGGCCGCCCGCCGCGACCAGCAGCGGCCGGGTGATCCGGGCGGCGGCGTGCTCCAGGGTCAGCTCGGCCGCCTTTGCGCGCGCGCCGGCCGGGCTGGTTGCGCCCGACCTGCGCTCGAACGTCGCGCGGGTCTGCGGCGGCAGCGTGTCCCAGTCCTGGTCCCATCGGTACGGCCCGCCCAGGGCGACCGCGGCCCTCACCCTCGGCTCGTAGGCGGCGGACCTGGCCGCGTAGTAACCGCCGAGGCTGACCCCGAACGCACCGATCCGCTCAGGGTTGACGTCGTCGCGGCCCTCCAGGTAGTCGGCGACGGCCGTGGCCACCCGCTCGTAGGCGGGCTCGATGGGCAGCTCGTACTCGGCCTCGCCCTGGCCCGGGCCGTCGACCGCGATCACCGCCAGGCCGCGGCTCAGCATGAACTCCGCGGTGGCCTGGAGTTCCTCCTTCACCGAGTCCAGCCCGGGCATCATGATCACCACGGGCGCCAGTCCGCGGGCGGGGGCCGGCACCCTGAGGTATGCGGCCAGCGTCGTTTCCCGGTAAGGGACGCGTACCGGCTCGGCGGGCGGGCTCAGCTCCCCGGCGCCGCGGCGGAAGCAGGCCACGGTGCGTTCGTGGGCGGCTCGCTGCTCGTCGGGATGGTCGACGAAGACGAACTTGCCCCAGTGCCAGCACAGCGCGGCGCGCCGCCAGGCGCCCCCGGCGGTGACCGTCTGCCCGGCTTCCTCCGCGGTCTCGGCCAGTTCCTCGTAATGCCGGGCGGTGCGGCCCCACTCGCGGCACCAGTCGTCCCAGACGCTGATGCGGGCCATGGTCTGCGTGAAGTCGGAGTAGCTTGTGCCGTTGGCGATGAACCTCGCCGCCCAGTGGGCGTTGGCTGCCCGCACCCGCTCGTCACCCTGCCGCTGGCCTTGGTGGGCGGTCACTCGCGTGTACAGCCGGGGACGGCGGTCGGCCAGGCGGTCGGTGTCGCCGCCGAGGCTCTTGTCCCTGGCCCGGGGCAGGTCACAGGCCGCGGTCAGCACGGCCGACCGGTCGGCCAGGACCGGGCCGGCCAACGGCCTGCCGTTCGGGCTGACGATGACCGAACCGCCGGTCCAGTCCACGCCGCGCTCCCTGCGGCACCGGTCGGCGACCGCGACGAAGACGCCGTTGGCCGCGGCGTCGGCCCGCGCCTCGAGCACGTCGGGCGGGATCTCGCCCGGCGGCGTGGGCCCGGTCGTCGGCCAGTTCACCGGGGCGGCGATGAGGTCGGCGCCGCCGAGCACAGGCAGCCGCACCCACTCGGGAAACTCCAGGTCGTAGCAGATCACGACGCCGACCCGGCCGAAGCCGAGGTCCAGCACGGGAGGCGGCGCGTCGCCGGGTGTGAAGACGAGCTTCTCCTTGTCCCACAGGTGGGCCTTGCGGTAGACCGCCCTGGTGCCGGATTCGTCCACGATCGCCGCGCTGTTATAGAGCAGGCCGTCGGAGCCGAGCTCGCAGAACCCGCCGACGATGACGAGCCGGTGCGTCGCGGCCAGGTCGCGCCAGCCCTCCAGGGTGGGACTTGTCGCGGCCGGGGAGGCCAGACCGCGGGCCTCGGCCTGGGCCGTGCTGGCCTCGGTGCCGAACACGTACCCGGAATCGCACAGCTCGGGCAGCACCACGAGGCCGGCCCCTGCCCCGGCGGCTTCGGTCACCGCGGCCGCGGCCGCCTTGCGGTTGGCGTCCGGCTCGCCGACGGCAAGGGCCAGCTGGGCGACGGCGACGACGGTCGTGGGCACCGGGTGCGCTCCTTATGTTGCAGGCGTTCCAGGCCATGAAAGCATTCCGAGTTGCGGGACCCGGCGGCGGGATCCCGTACTGTCAGCGTGAGACAGTTGGTGCAGGGAGGGCAGGCGGTGACCGGAAACGCGGATGTCGTGGTGGTCGGCGGCGGCCACAACGGGCTGGTCGCGGCGGCTTACCTGGCCCGCGCCGGGCTCAAGACCGTGGTGTGCGAGCGACGCGATGTAACCGGCGGGGCGGCGGTCAGCGAGCATCCGTTCGGGCCGGAGTTCACCGTCACGTCACTGTCTTACGTGGTGTCCCTGCTGCCGCCCGATCTCGTGCGTGACCTGCGGCTGGAGCAGCACGGCTACCACGTGTACCCCCAGGGACCTTACTTCGCGCCGCGCCGGGACGGGCGGTACCTGCGGCTGCCAGACGACCCAGTTCAGCGCCGGGCCGAGATCGCCAAGTTCTCGGCCAAGGACGCCAATGCTTATCCCAGGTACGAGGCCCACCTGGCCGGCCTCGGCCGGGTGCTCGGGCCGCTCCTGCACCAGATACCGCCGCGACTGGGGTCGCGGCGTCCGGCCGACCTGCTGCGCCAGGCGCAATTGGCGGCCCAGTTGCGCTCGCTGGACGAACGCGGCGCCGTCGACGTGACCCGGCTGCTCACCGACAGCATCGCGGACCTGGTGGAGGGATATTTCGAAAGCGACGCGATGCGGGGCGTGCTGTCGGTCTCCGGGGTGATCGGGACGTGGGCCGGGCCGCGGTCGGCCGGGACCGCGTACGTGATGTTGCACCACCACATCGGCGAGACCGACGGGCAGTCAGGAGCGTGGGGATTCCCGCGTGGCGGGATGGGGGCGGTGTCAGGGGCGCTCGCGCGGGCGGCACGGATGTTCGGGGTCCAGATCAGGACCGGCGCCGAGGTGGCGCGAATCCGCACCGTTGGCGGCCGGGTCAGGGGCGTGACCTTGGCCAGCGGTGAGTCGATCGATGCCTCCGTGGTGGTCACCACCGCGCACCCGCAGATCTCGTTCCTGCGGCTGATGGACCCGTCCGAACTACCAGAAGCGTTCGTCGCCGACATCCGGGGATGGCGCAGCCGCAGCGGCACCGTGAAGATCAACCTGGCGCTGGACCGGCTGCCGGTGTTCTCCGCTCACCCGGATCCCGACCCGTCGGTGTATGGCGGCACGATCGTCCTGGCCGAGTCGCTTGATGACATCGAGAACGCGTTCCAGCAGGCCGTTTCCGGCCGGCCAGCCGAACTGCCGTTCGCCGACATCTGCATCCCGAGCGTGTTCGACGACTCGCTCGCGCCGGCCGGGAAGCACGTCATGTCGATGTTCACGCAGTGGGTGCCTTGCGACTACGCCTCTGGATCCTTCTCGGCTGAGCTTGAGGCCTACGCCGACCGGGTGCTGGCCAGGCTCGAGGCACTCGCGCCGGGGTTCACCGACTCGGTGCTGCACCGCCAGGTGATCGGGCCGCACCAGATGCAGGAGGAATACGGGCTGATCGGCGGGAACATCTTCCACGGGGAGCTGTCCCTTGGGCAGATGTTCCACGCCAGGCCCGCGGCCGGCTATGCCGACCTGCGCACCCCGGTCCGCGGCCTGTACCAGGCCGGGTCGTCCACCCATGGGGGTGGCGGGGTGACCGGCATCCCCGGCCGCAACGTGGTCAGGCAGATCCTGGCCGACCGCCGCGCCGAACGCTGGCGTCCGAGGATAGGCTTGGCGCGCCCCATGCGATGATCATTACTGGCCAAGGCGTCCGTCGATCCGCTCGCGCAACAAGTCGGCGTGACCCATGTGGCGGGCGTACTCCTCGATCGTTCCGAGGCTGGGCGCCTCGGCCTTGGACTGGTGCGGCACCTGGCCGAGACGGAGCGTGCGACGTTCCGGGTGCTGATGGCGGGCCAGGACGTGCCCAGGCTGTTCTGAGCAGCGACATCGTCGACGGCTCGACCGAACGCCGCGCCATTGCTTCCGCATCAAGACCGGCGCATTTGATCTCCAACGTGAGCCGCTGCTTGCGCAGGGACTCGACCAGCGTGGTGCGCTCGTCGCCCAGCCTTGGCCGGTTTTCGCGGGGGTCGTCGTCGGACGGCTTGCCGTCCGCGGTGAACATGTCGGCTCGTCGGGTCGTGGGCCATGGCCGCAATCATCCGCGATGCGCGTGGCGCCCGGCAAAGGGTTAAGCCTTCACTGGCTCGGCTGGCGGCGGCGCGGCGGGACCACGGTCTGCAGGACGCTGCGGGCCATGGAGTTCTGCCACACGTTGCCCGCGCGGCGCCACTGGCGCTTGGAGTCCAGGCATACGGTTCGCGTCTGCACGTCCGGCTCGGCCACCCCGAGTCGCTGGGCCAGCGCGGTCATCGTCTGCACCCAGAACCGGTCCTCCATCCGGTGGATGACCGGCATGCCCAGTTCGAACAGCGGGTCGCTGGCCCGCAGCAGCCCCTGCGCCCTGGCCACGGTCGCGTCACCGGAACGCTCGGCCGAGAACGTGATCCAGCCCGCGAACTGGTGCCCCTCCGGCGTCGCGAACGTGAACGACTCGGCGTCGGCGTACAGCACGAACACCCCGGTGGACATCGTCACCCCGCCGCCGACGGCAATGTCGAGCAGGGCCACGTCGCCCGGGCTGATTCCGGTCAGGGCGCCCGCGAACCGGTTTCCCTTCGGCCAGAACTCAGGGAAATGCGCCTTCCAGATCGCGATCGCATCTTCCGGCGAGATACCAGGGCCGACATCGACGGAATACGTCTTCTGCCACAGCTTGCCGAAACCCTGTACCGGCCCGGTGAGCCGCCTGCCGACCACGTTGCTCCCCCGCACGCCGTCGCGCGCGTCGACCTGCAGCCGGCCGACCTTGGCCGCCCAGTTGCGCTCGGGTCCGGTTGGTACTGCCATGACGTCCTCCTCGGTACGCTGCGCCGGCCTGGCGCTGGCTGTCTCGGCTGAGCATCAGCCTAGGAAGCCGGCGATACGAAGGCGTTACGGCAAACCATTAATCGGGCGAGTTTTTAACGCTTTATCGTTACGGGTGTCGGGTCGGCGGGTCGTTACGGGGCGTCGAGGGGAGGGCGGGTCGTTACGGGGCGTCGAGCGGCTGGGGGGCGCGGGCCAGGGCGGCGACCAGTTCGAAGGAGCGCAGGCGGTCGGCGGGGTCGAAGGTCATGGTGGTGAGCATCAACTCGTCGGCAGCGGTCGCCGTCAGCAAGTCGGCCAGGCCGCGCCGCACGGTCTCCGGGGCGCCGATGATCTGGGTGGCCTGACGGTCCGCGGCGAACGCGCGCTCCAGGTCGTTGTAGGGGTAGGAGGCCGCTTCCTCGGGCGAGGGCAGCGGGCCCGGGCGGCCCGAGCGCAGGCGCAGGAACGACAGGACACCCGAGCCCGCCAGGAAGCGAGCCCGATCGTCGGTGTCCGCGCAGATCACGGCGGCCGCGACCATCGCATGGGGGCGATCGAGCGCCGCCGACGGGCGGAAGTGCTGGCGGTAAAGGGCCAGCGCGGGGAGCGTGTTGGCCGGGCTGAAGTGATGTGCGAAGGCGAAAGGGAGGCCTAGAACGCCGGCCACCTGGGCGCTGTAGCCGCTCGAGCCGAGCAGCCACATGGCGGGCTGATGACCCCGGCCTGGCACCGCGGTGATCCGCGCGAACGGGTGGCCCTCGGGCCAGTTTCC
>Ga0335075_10005076_pt1 | contig 20493 bp, 20 predicted proteins | sample Lox_Sample_24_FD_206723 | JGI IMG/M metagenome (GOLD analysis project Ga0335075, IMG submission 206723) | Soil microbial communities from Loxahatchee National Wildlife Refuge, Florida, United States - Lox_Sample_2.4 | ecosystem: Environmental > Terrestrial > Soil > Wetlands | place: USA...
TGGATCGTCGACGGCCGGATCAGCCGCGAGCCGGTCACCGGCGCTGACACTGTTTTCGACGGTGGCTGGGTTCTGCCCGGCCTGGTCGATGCACACTGCCATGTCGGGCTGGGGACGCACGGCGGCGACATCGAACTCGACGAAGCGATCGCCCAGGCCGAGACGGAGCGCGACGCCGGCGCGCTGTTGCTGCGCGACTGCGGTTCGCCAACCGACACCCGCAGCCTTGACGGCCGGGCCGACCTGCCGCGGATCATCCGCGCCGGACGGCATCTGGCCAAACCCAAGCGGTATTCACCCGGGTTGGCGATCGAGTTCGAAGACGAATCGCAGCTGCCGGACTTGGTGGCCGAGCAGGCGCGCCGCGGTGACGGCTGGGTGAAGCTCGTCGGCGACTGGATCGACCGCGACGTCGGCGACTTGGCCCCGTTGTGGTCCGACGGCGTGCTCAAGACGGCGATCGGGGTTGCGCATGACCACGGCGCAAAAGTCACTGCCCACGTCTTCGGCGAGGACGCGCTGCCCGGCCTGATCAACGCGGGGATCGATTGCATCGAACACGGCACCGGGCTCACCGACGACACCATCGAGTCAATGGTCGAGCACGGAACCGCTTTGGTGCCGACGCTGATCAACATCGAAAACTTCCCCGGCATCGCCGATTCCGCGAGCCGCTACCCGAAATACGCCGCGCATATGCGCGACCTATACGCCAGGTGCTACCCGCGGATGGCCGCCGCCCGAGACGCCGGCGTACCGGTGTACGCGGGTACCGACGCCGGCAGCATGGTCGCGCACGGGCGGATCGCCGACGAGGTCGAGGCGCTCAGGGGCATCGGGATGAGCCCGGGCGAGGCGCTGGGCGCGGCGTGCTGGGACGCCCGCCGTTGGCTGGGCCGACCGGTGCTGGACCACGGTGCTTCCGCAGACCTGTTGTGCTACAACGACGATCCACGTCAGGGACCTGCAGTGCTGAACCGGCCCGACCTGGTGATCCTGCGCGGACAAACGTTCTGATCGGCGGGCCGGCGCACGGTTGGGTAGGATCCGTGCATGCCGCTGCGCCCAGGGGTGAAGTTTGCTGGATACACGATCATCCGGATGCTGGGGACCAGCGGGGTCGGTGAGGTCTACCTTGCCCAGCACCGAAACCTGCCGCGCCGCGATGCGTTAAAAGTGCTGCCCGCGGCGACGACGGACGACAGCGAGTTCCGGGCAAGATTCAGCCGGGAAGCCAAGATTGCCACAACGCTGCATCACCCGCACATTGTGCAGGTGTACGACCGTGGCGAATGTGAGGGACAGCCGTGGACGGCGATGGAGTACGTCGACGCCACCAACCTGGCCGAGCTCATCCGCGAGCGGTTTCCGGCCGGCATGGAGCCGGGCCAGGCAGCGGTGATCATCAACGCCGTGGCCGGGGCGCTGGATTATGCACACCAGCATGGAATGCTGCATCGCGATGTCCAACCCGCCAGGATTTTGCTGACAAATCCGGGCGATAGTGAACAACGAATCCTGCTGACGGATTTCGGCTTAGCAGCCCAACTCGATGACGCCAGTACAGCGGCGGAAACCGGTCTGCCGGTTGGGACGCGGCCCTACGCCGCGCCAGAACAATTGCTCGGCACAGACATCGACGGGCGCGCCGATCAATACGGGCTGGCCGCCACCGCGTTTCATCTTCTCACCGGTGCGCCGCCGTACGCGGATCCCAACCCGGTCGTCGTCACCGCGCGGGCAAAAATCAGCGACCGGCGCGCCGACCTGGCTCGATTCGACGACGTCTTTTCCACCGCCTTCGCCGACGACCCCGACGACCGGTTTGACAGCTGCCGCGCGTTCGCCGATGCGCTGACCGAGCGAGCCGCTGTGGCACTGGGCGATCGCAGCCCCGCGGGTGCGCTCACCCTCGACTACCCCCGCGGGATAGCGCCTACGGCGAAAGGTGGCTCAGACCACACCGATCGCAGACGACCGCGGTTGAAAATGCTCCGCAACGGATTGTCTGGGCGGACAACGCAACCGGCGTCGGTCGCTCCCGCACCGCCAGCATCGGCGCGTAAGGGACGCAACACCTTGATCCTGCTCGGCTTCGCTATCGCGGCGGGGTTAATCCTGTCCATCGGTCTGCTGGTTGTCGGCATTACGATTGGCCGGAAGAACGACACGACCTCCACCCGGGCGGCCAGCCCTGGGATTGTCAGCACCACCACCGCGGCCGCCGCCCCGACGACGAGCACCACGAGTCAACCGCTTGTCGTCCTCGACGGCGACTACCGGCTGGATCTGGATCGTTCACAGCAGACGTACAACCAGACGCCCGACCCACAACCACCCGACGTGACCACCTGGTGGGCATTTCGATCATCATGCACACCTACCGGATGCCTTGCCAGCGGAGTCCTGCTCGACGACGACAATCACCAGACGGTGAGCACCACGGCCGGCGGCCATTTCATCGTCTGGGACCTCCGCGACGGCCTCTGGCAATCACGACCGGAGACGCTGCAGTTCCAGTGCACCGGATTAAACGGAACGGCCGGCAGCGAGAACGCAACGCAGGTGATGACCTTGCAGCCGCAGGGGCCCAGCTCGCTCAAGGGCACGATGACGGTGACCGTCCAGACCAACGAGTGCGGCCAAATCGGCGGACGCATCGCATTTCCGGCGATCGCAGTCCGAGTCAGCGATGTGCCGCCCGGCGTCAAGGTGCCCAGCCCGCCGCCCACCAGCACCGGCACTGCCGTGCCCACGACGACGCCGACTCGATGACGCCAGAATCCATGACACACGTCGGGATAAGCCCGGGCGACGCCTCGGGCGCCACGTGCTGGGTGCTCGTCGTTGCCTTGCCAGGATGGACCTGGATCACGGCGCTTGCGCAGAGCTGTGGTGCGACAACGAAAATCTCCGCCAGGGTCCGGCTTTGCTGAATCGGCCCCCCGTGGTGACCATGCGCGGACAAACGTGCTGAGTATGCCGATCCCCGAATTCGTCGTCGAGCTTCGTCGGTACATCGGACATGCGCCACTGTGGTTGCCGGGTGTCACCGCTGTGGTCATTCGCGATCAGCAGGTGCTTTTGGTCCAACGCTCCGACAACCATGCATGGACCCCCATTACCGGCATAATCGAACCGGGTGAAAACCCGGCGGACTGCGCCGTCCGAGAAGTGTTGGAAGAGGCCGGTGTCCACGCGATCGCCCGACGATTGGCCGGCGTGCACGTCAGCCATCCGATAATTCATGCCAACGGTGACCGTGCTCAATACCTCGTGCACGTGTTCCGCATGGACTGGGTCGGCGGAGAACCAATCCCCGCAGACGACGAAAGCCTGGACGCTTGCTGGGTGGATCTCGCGGAGCTCCCGGAGATGTCTGCGAACATGATTCGGCAGATCGAGCTGGCGCGCGACGACCGCCCGCATATCCCAACAGTTTTCGAAACAAGCAACGCGAACGCAATGGATCGACCATGACACGTGATGACCCGACATACACTGTCGACGCGTTGGCCCAGTTTGTGGTCAGGGCCGACCAATCCGACCTGAGCGGTCGAGTTACCCCGACGCTGAAAAGAAATGTGCTGGACAGCATCGCCTGTGCGCTCGGCGCGCTCGACGGAGAACTCATCCCCGCCATCCGCGCCCACGCCGAGCAGTTCAGCAGTCGCCCGACGGCGACGTTCGTCGGCGGCGGACGTGCATCGGTCGATCAGGTGGCCTTCTTCAATGCTGTGCTGGTGCGCTACCCCGATCTGCTCGACACGTATCTGACTCCCGGGGGTCTGTGCCACCCAGCCGACAACTTCGGTGCCGTTTTCGCCGTCGCCGAACACGCCGATGCACGCGGAGCGGACTTTCTGCTTGCGCTGGGAGTCGCTTACGAGATCCAATCCCGTTTCAGTGCAACAGTTCCCGTGATGGGACGCGGCCTCAACCACGCGCTGCAGCTGGCCATGTCGGTGGCCGCCGGCTCGGCCAAGCTGCTCGGGCTCGACGGCGCGCAGACCGCCGATGCCATCGCCGCCTCAGCCGCGGACAACGTGTCGCTCGCCGCTGTGCACGCCGAGCCGGTTTCAGCCTGGAAGGGCATCTCGCCGGCGATCACCGGGATGCGCGCGGTCTACAACACGATGCTCGCGGGCCGTGGAATCACCGGCCCGCGCGGACTTTTCGAGGGTCCCAATGGCCTAGAGCAGCTGTTCGACCAGCCGATCGACCTGCGCACATCCGACCGGTCGCTGACCGCCGTCGAGCAGACCTACCTCAAGCAATATTGCGCCCTGATTCATGGTCAGGTAATCATCGACGCGACGTTGGCGCTTCGCGACGAGCACGGCATCACCGGCGGCGATGTCGCGGCGGTGGCACTCGAGGTCTTCCAGGGCGCGTTCGACATCGCCGGCGGTGGCCGTTACGGCAACAAGGACCACCCGGTGACCAAGGAGCAGGCGGACTACAACCTCAAATACCTCGTGGCCGTCGCGCTGCTGGACGGTCAGGTGGGCCCCGAGCAACTCGAGACCGAACGCGTGCGCCGCGACGACGTCCAGGACCTCTTGGCGCGCGTCCGCGTCGTCGCCGCAGCCGATCTGACCGCGGCCTACCCCGAACGCACGGCGGCTCGCGTGCGCATCGTTCTTGTCGACGGCCGCGAACTGCACCGCGAACAATCCGACTTCGAGGGATCACCCACACGGCCGATGCCCTGGGACCGTGTCGTGCAGAAGGTCCATTGGCTGGGCGAACCGTTCGCCGATGCGGCGCTGCGTGCCGACATCATCGACGCCGTGTGGCGCCTCGACGAGATTTCGGTCGCCGAGCTGGCCGGGCTGCTGGGCGCGGTAAGTCGTGAGCCGCAGCGTCCGCGAACGACGGGGAGGCTCTGACAGCGGGGAGAAAAAGATTGCGAGTGCTCACTATCTATGCTAGGTTCACCCCACCCCGACGATGTGGAGGACGACAGTGGGCTACGAGGTGATCATTCGCGACGGTTTGTGGTTCGACGGCACCGGCAGCGCACCGCAGACCCGCACGCTGGGGATCCGCGATGGCGTCGTGGTAGCGGTGTCGACCGGGCCGCTGAACGAGACCGGCTGCCCCGAGGTGATCGACGCGAAGGGCAAGTGGGTTGTCCCAGGGTTCGTCGACGTGCACACCCACTACGACGCCGAGGTGTTGCTGGATCCCGGATTGCAGGAGTCGGTGCGCCACGGTGTCACCACGGTTTTGCTGGGCATGTGCTCGCTGTCGACGGTCTACGCCAAGTCCGATGACGCCGCTGACCTGTTCAGCCGCGTTGAAGCGGTGCCACGCAAATTCGTCATGGGAGCGCTGGAGTCCAACAAGACTTGGTCGACGGCCGCGGAATACGTCGAGGCGATCGACAGCCTGCCGCTCGGCCCGAATGTAGGCTCGCTGCTGGGTCATTCGGATCTGCGGACCGCCGTGCTGGGCCTTGACCGCGCTACCACCCGCGACGTGCGGCCCACCGATGCCGAACTCGACCGGATGACGACACTGCTCGACGAGGCGCTCGACGCCGGAATGCTCGGCATGTCCGGGATGGACGCCGCGATCGACAAGCTCGACGGCGACCGCTTCCGTTCCCGCGCGCTGCCGTCCACCTTCGCGACCTGGCGTGAGCGGCGTAGGCTGATCAAGGTGCTGCGCAAGCGCGGCCGGATCCTGCAGAGCGCACCCAACGTGGCCAAAGCGGAGTCGGGGCTGCTGTTCTTCCTGGCCAGCAGCCCAATGTTCAAGCTGCGCAGAGCTGTTCGGATGAGCCTGCTGGTTTCTGCCGACGCGAAATCAATGCCGTTGGCGGTGCACGTCTTTGGCCTGGGAACCCGGCTGCTCAACTTCTTGCTGGGCTCGCAGGTGCGCTTCCAGCATCTGCCGGTTCCGTTCGAGCTGTACTCCGACGGAATCGACTTGCCGGTCTTCGAAGAGTTCGGTGCGGGCACGGCGGCGCTGCACCTGCGCGACCAGCTGGAGCGCAACACATTACTGGCCGACCAGGAATACCGCCGCAAGTTCCGCCGTCAGTTCGACCGCATCAAGCTAGGTCCGTCGTTGTGGCACCGCGACTTCCACGACGCGGTGATCGTCGAGTGCCCCGATGAGTCGTTGGTCGGCAAGAGTTTCGGCGCGATTGCCGCCGAGCGAGGGCTGCACCCGCTGGATGCGTTCCTCGATGTCCTGGTGGAAAACGGCGAGCGCAATGTCCGCTGGACCACCGTCGTCGCCAACCATCGGCCCAAGCAACTGAACAAGTTGGCCGCCGAGCCGACCATCCACATGGGCTTCTCTGACGCCGGGGCACACCTGCGCAACATGGCCTTCTACAACTTCTCGCTGCGGCTACTCAAGCGGACGCTGGATGCCCAGCGGGATGGCGAGCCGTTCCTGACCCTCGAGCGCGCGGTACATCGGTTGACCGGCGAAGTAGCCGAATGGTTCGGGCTGGACGCCGGCACGCTGCGCAACGGCGACCGCGCCGACTTCGTGGTGATCGATCCGGCCGGCCTGGACGACTCGGTCGACGCTTATCACGAGGAAAAGGTTCCCTTCTACGGTGACCTGAGCCGCATGGTCAACCGCAACGACGCGGCCGTGGTGGCCACCGGCGTCAACGGTGCAATCGTGTTCCGCGACGGCCGATTCCGCGACGGCTATGGGAAGACAGTGAAGTCCGGCCGTTATCTGCGCGCCGCCGCGGGTCAACGACAGCCGGCCGGCTTGGGTGCGCGGGCCTGAGATGGCGAGAACACAGCAGCAGCGTCGGGAAGAGACGGTGGCCCGACTGCTGGAGGCCGGCATCGCGACAATCATCGAAGTCGGATACGCGCGGGCATCTGCGGCCGTGATCACCAGGCGCGCCGGGGTGTCGGTCGGGGCTTTGTTCCGCCACTTCGACACCATGGGCGACTTCATGGCGGCCACGGCGTATGAGGTGCTCCGGCGTCAACTCGACTCGTTCACCAAGCAGGTCGCCGCAATACCCTCCGATCGGCCGGCACTGGAAGCGGCGCTGGAAATCCTGCGGGACATCACCAGCAGCCCCACCAACGCAGTGCTGTACGAGTTGATGATCGCCGCGCGCACCGACGAAAAGCTCAACGCCACTTTGCAAAACGTCCTCGAGCAGTACAGCACCAAGATCTGCGACGCGGCGCGGGCATTGCCCGGTGCCGAGAGCTTCCCGCAAGAAAGCTTCCCGGTCCTGGTGGCGCTGCTGACCAACACCTTCGACGGAGCCGCATTGGTGGGAGCGGTCTTTCCGCAACCGGACATCGATCAGCGACGGATTGAGCTGTTGTTGTCGCTGCTGAGCGGAGTTGGCCTACCGGCCTGAACGTCTCACCGGTCAGTGAGCTTGCTGACCGCGTCGTCCAATGTCCGGCACAGGCACATCATCTCGTTGATCCCCAGCAACGTGAGTGGCCGGTGCGTGGCTGGGCCATCGGCAACCACGCAGAACGGGATTGATTCACCAAGGTTGTCGCGGGTTTTCATCAGCACGCTGATCCCGGCTGAGCCGAGAAATTCGACCTTGGACAGGTCGACAATCAAGCCGTTCGGCTTCTTGGCAAGCGCGGAATCGAGGGACTCTGTCAACCCCGGAGCAGTGAGCATGTCCACGCTGCCGCTCACCGATACCACGATCAGACCTTCGACCGACGACTCGTAGGCGTTGAAGTCGTCCCGGTCGGATTCAGGAGGCGAGCCAGAAGCGGCGGGTTGGTTTTCGGCCATCATCGATCTTCACTCCTTTGGGGCACCTACGTGTGCTGCGCGTGACCCAGACCTAGTTGGCAGTGGCTGTCGACTCAACCGATGGACAACGTCGACGCATGTCGACACGATGCCGCGAAAGCTCTCATTGGGCAACTGCAAAATAGGGTAGCTGCGAAATGGAATGCAACTGCACTGGAAGACTAGCAAACCCCGACACGTATCGGCGCCGGCCTACAGAGCGCCGACCGTCGACTGCGGGTTGAGCGCGAAACCCCAGTCCAGCAGGCTGCCGGCCTGATCCCAGTAGGTGGGTCCGCCCTCATGCACCAGCCCGTACATCATGGCGACCACCAGGCGGCGGCCGCCGCGCGCAGCGGCGCCGACGAACGTCTTGCGGGCCGCGTCGGTGAAGCCAGTCTTGCCGCCGATCGCGCCTGGGTAGCGCTGCAGCAGTTCGTCCTGGTTGATGATCGGGTGATCGCTGTCGTTCCCCGGGGACCCGGGAAATGCCGCCGAGGGCTCGGCGGTGATCTGGGCGAACACCGGATTGGCCATTGCTGCGCGGAAGATGACGGCCAGGTCGTGCGCCGTCGACCAGCCCGAGCCTCCTGGTCCATCCAATCCGGACGGGGTCGATGCCTCGGTGTTGACCGCGCCCAGCGATGCGGCCTTGGCGTTCATCTTGGCGACGGTGGACACCGGGCCGCCCAGCATGTGCGCCAGCGTGTTGGCGGCATCGTTACCCGACACCAGCAGCAGGCCGTCGAGCAATTGCCGCGCCGTGTAGGTGCGGCCCGCTTTCACGCCGGCACAGGCGCATTCGACGTGGCTGTCGGCCTCGTCGGCGACCACGGTGGAGTCCAGGCTGAGTTCGTCCAGGGCGACCAGCGCCAGCAGCACTTTGATGGTGCTGGCGGGTGGATGGCGCACGTTCCCGTCGCGCTCGGCCAGCACCTGGCCGGAATCGAGATCAGCGACCAGCCAGGTTTGCGCGGGGCCGTCCGGGATCGGGACCGAGCCGGCCGGCTGCACGCTGACGTCGGCCTGCGCGGGTGTGGCGCAGCCGAAGAGTGCGAGAGCAGCCGCGACTGCGGCGAGGAGCGTCCGCATGGCCGGTCAGTCTAATGGACCGGCCCGCGACGAGCATCGTCTCGGTCGAGGTGTTCAATTCACTCATGTTGAGCCAGGCCGAAATCTCTGACCGGTGGGAAATTCAGCAGCTTGTCGTCGACTACTCCACCGCTATTGACCGGCGTCGTTTCGACGACCTCGACGCGGTGTTCACGCCGGACGCCTACATCGATTACACGGCCTTGGGCGGCATCGAGGGTCGCTATCCGCAGGTGAAGGCCTGGCTGGCCGAGGTGTTGCCGAATTTCCCGATGTATGCGCACATGCTGGGCAATTTCTCGGTCCGCATCGACGGTGACACGGCGTCGTCGCGAACCGTCTGCTTCAACCCGATGGTGCTGGGGGGTGACTCAGGAGAGAAGGGGCCGCAGGTGATGTTCTGCGGGCTGTGGTACGACGACGAGTTCCTGCGCACCGCCGAGGGTTGGCGGATGACCCGCCGGGTGGAAACCAAGTGTTTCCAGAAAATCCTGTGAAGTCTCAAGACCACCGGGCGAATTTCCGCTGCCCGACCTTGCTCTGGCACAATGGGCGGCTGTCCGCCCCGCAACCACGGCTGCTCGGCGGTCGGAAACGCGAGGCAAAACCGGATCCTGGCATCCCGCCGGAATCGCTGAATTGCAGCGTGACACCCATAGGAGAATTCGCTTAACCATGGCTGTAAAGATCAAGCTGACCCGGCTTGGCAAGATCCGCAATCCGCAGTACCGCATCGCCGTCGCCGACTCCCGGACTCGCCGCGACGGTCGCGCGATCGAGATCATCGGCCGGTATCACCCGAAGCACGAGCCGAGTCTCATCGAGATCGACTCCGAGCGTGCCCAGTACTGGCTGTCGGTGGGTGCTCAGCCCACCGAACCCGTGCTCAAGCTGCTCAAGATCACCGGTGACTGGCAGAAATTCAAAGGGCTGCCCGGCGCTGAGGGCAAGTTGAAGGTCGCCGAGCCCAAGCCAACCAAACTGGAGCTGTTCAACGCCGCACTGGCCGCTGCTGACGGCGGTCCCGACACGGAGGCCGCGACGCCGAAGAAGAAGAAAGCTCCGGCCAAGAAAGCCGCCGCGGCGGACAAGGCCGCGAAGGCTGACGAAGCCGCCAAGCCGTCCGCTGAAGCCGAGCCGGCCGAGGCGGCTAAGCCTGCCGAAGGCACCGAGCAGGCCGAACCGGCTGAGCCGGCCGGCGAGAGCTGACAATTGAGGTGACAAAGTCATGAGTACCGTCGTCGTCGACGCTGTCGAACATCTGGTGCGCGGCATTGTCGACAACCCCGACGAGGTCCGAGTTGACCTGGTGACCAGCAGGCGCGGCAGAACCGTCGAGGTGCATGTCCATCCCGACGATCTCGGCAAGGTGATCGGTCGCGGCGGGCGCACCGCGACCGCGTTGCGCACGCTGGTCGCCGGCATCGGTGGTCGCGGTATCCGAGTCGATGTGGTGGACACCGACCAGTAGCTTAGGCCGGCCCAGGGGACTCCCATGGAGCTGACAATCGGGCGGGTGGCCAAAGCCCACGGCGTGACCGGAGAACTTGTCGTCGACGTTCGCACCGATGACCCCCAGTTACGGTTTGCACCGGGCGCGATATTGCGCGCCAAGGCATCCGATCATCGGGAGCGCAGTTACGTCGTGGCGGCGGTCCGTCCGCACGGCACCCGCCTACTGCTGCGGTTGGAGGGGGTGGCCGACCGCGGTGCGGCCGACGCGCTGCGGGGCAGCCTGTTCGTCATCGACTCCGAGGACTTGCCGCCCATCGACGAGCCGGACACCTACTACGACCACCAGCTGGAAGGTCTTCTGGTGCGCACGACGGCCGGCCGCGATATCGGCACTGTCGCCGAGGTTTTGCACACCGCGGCCGGCGAACTACTGGCCGTCAACCGAGCCGAGGCCGGCGAGTTGCTGGTGCCGTTCGTGGGCGCGATCGTCACGTCGGTGTCGTTGGAGTCCGGCATCGTCGAGATCGATCCGCCCGAGGGCTTGCTGGAGCTGGATGGCCAAGATGAAGATTGACGTCGTTACGATCTTCCCGTCGTATTTGGATCCGTTGCGACAATCGTTGCCGGGAAAAGCAATAGAGTCGGGTCTCGTCCAGCTCGAAGTACACGACTTACGCAAATGGACTCACGATGTACACCACTCGGTTGACGACGCTCCGTACGGCGGCGGTCCGGGGATGGTGATGAGAGCGCCGGTTTGGGGCGAGGCTCTGGACGAGATCTGTTCGCAGGAAACGCTTCTCGTTGTCCCGACGCCCGCGGGCGCATTGTTTACCCAGGCGACTGCGCAGCGGTGGAGCGGCGAGGCGCACCTGGTGTTCGCCTGCGGTCGTTATGAGGGAATCGACCAGAGGGTCGTCGACGATGCCGCCAGGCGGATGCGGGTAGCAGAGGTCTCAATCGGAGACTTCGTCCTGCCGGGCGGGGAATCGGCGGCCCTGGTGATCATCGAGGCGGTGCTGCGGCTGCTGCCCAATGTCTTGGGCAATCCGCTTTCGCACCAAGACGATTCACATTCTCGCGGGCTGCTGGAGGGTCCGTCGTACACCAGGCCGCCGAGCTGGCGCGGGCTCGATGTCCCGGAGGTGCTGCTGTCCGGCGACCACGCTCGCGTCGAGTCTTGGCGACGGCAGGCTTCCGAGCAGCGCACCCGTGAACGTCGCCCCGACCTGTTGCAGTAGCGCGAGCAGACGCAAAAGCGCCCGCACGCACGGCGTGTCGGGCGCTTTTGCGTCTGCTCGCGCGGTCTCAGATCCGGCCGGAGGGAAACATCGTCTTGACCGCCTGGGTGATCGTCGCCCGCGCGGTCGCGTCGTCGGAGGGTTGCAGCGACTCGATCACCATGACGTACCGGCGTTCGCCGCCGATGACGCCCGTCGACAGGTGCATCCAGCTGCTGCCGTCCATGCAGCACATCCAACCCTGCTTGACGGCAACAGGTTCGGCGTACAACCCGTCGGGAATGCCAAATCGCTGGGGGTAGCCATCGGCTCCGGTCGCGGTGGATCCGGCCAGGTCGTCGACGATGATCTCGGCCTGCTCTGCGGATAGGCCGCCGGACCCGTTGAGCAGCATGTCGTAGTAATGGACCAAATCGGATGCCGAGCTCATCGTGTTCCACCACTGACCGTCGCCGGGCGGCGCGGTGGATGTCAGTCCGTAGCGGCCCGCGACGTCGGTGATGATCGCCTCACCGCCACGTTGGGCCCAGAACGCCTCCGCGGCGCCGTCGTCGGAGGAGCGCAGCATGCTGTCCAGTGCCTGGCGGTCTGCTGTCGAAAGCCGAGGATTGTCCGCTGAGCCATCCGGGCCGTGAGCCAGCAGGTCGTCGGCGATGAACAGCTTGGCCACCGAGGCGATCGCGATGAGCTGGTCGTTGCCGTTGGACAGCATTTGGTTGGTGGCCCGGTCGAGGACCGCGACCGCGATGGTGGCGCCGTTGGTGGCAGCGTCTTGGGTGGCCTGCTCGATACGGGCCGGCAGTCCGTCGAACGCGGCGCCGGGAATTGCCTGCGGCGACTCCGGCGGCTTGATCGCTTGCGGCGGGGCGGCGACGTGGGGCACGTGCGACGCGGCACCGGGTGAGCCGTACACCTTCGCCTCGAAGCCGGCCACCGACGCCGTCAGCACCGCTGCGTTGGCGATCAGCACCATCAGCGGTCGCGCTCGCATGGCTCTCCTCACCCGGTGACCTCGAATAAACAGCTCGCCACAGTAGCCAGCCTGTCGAACTATGTACCATTTGCCCACGTCATGGTCGCGTAGGCAGGATCGGCGATTCGCGGCGATTTCACTGCCTGGACCCGATCTGGCACAATTGACCAGTTGTCTTCAGTGGTTGTCGGCCGGCCAGTCCGTTCCCGCCTGCTGCAAGACGCACCCAGATGCCCGAATCCATCGGCTTGGTTGACTGTCAACGCGCCTTCGGCGTGAGCAGCAGCATGCAGCCGCGACCGCAAGGAAGTGTCTTCCGAAAATGAACACGCTGGACTTCCTCGACAAGGCGTCGCTGCGCGACGACATCCCGGCCTTCAGCCCCGGCGACACGATCAATGTGCACGTCAAGGTCATCGAGGGTGCCAAAGAGCGCATCCAGGTGTTCAAAGGTGTAGTGCTGCGTCGGCAAGGCGGGGGGGTCCGGGAGACCTTCACCGTGCGCAAGGAGAGCTACGGCGTCGGCGTCGAACGAACCTTCCCGGTGCATTCGCCGAACATCGACCACATCGAGGTCGTGACCCGCGGTGATGTCCGCCGCGCCAAGCTTTACTACCTGCGAGAGCTGCGCGGCAAGAAAGCCAAGATCAAAGAGAAGCGCTGACCTGGCGCGGCTCACCGGGCGGCGGCGCGCGACGCCGCGGCCCGTGCTGGCTAGGCTGGCCCAGTGACCGAAGCCACCGACTCGTCGCCTGAAGGCAAACCCGACTCTGATCCGGCTGAGCCGCAAGGCGCGACAGGCCATCCGGCAGCCACCAAATCGGACGCTTCTGACGCCACTGACGCCACTGACGCCAGTGACGCAGACGCCGAACCCGAGGGCCAGAAGCGGGCGGCGCTGCGGGAAACCGTCATCCTGGCGGCGATTGCGCTGGTGCTCTACTACGTCATGTTGACGTTCGTGGCACGGCCCTACCTCATCCCGTCGGAGTCCATGGAACCCACCTTGCACGGATGTTCGGGTTGCGTCGGGGACCGGATCATGGTGGACAAACTGACCTTTCGTTTCGGCTCACCGCATCCCGGTGACGTCATCGTGTTCAAGGGCCCACCGTCGTGGAACGTCGGCTACAAGTCGATCCGCTCGCACGACACCGCAATCCGCTGGGTGCAGAACACGCTGTCGTTCATCGGCTTCGTGCCGCCTGACGAGAACGACCTGGTCAAGCGCGTCATCGCAGTGGGCGGACAGACCGTCCAGTGCCGGAACAACACCGGGCTGACGGTCAACGGCGCACGGTTGAAGGAGCCGTATCTGGATCCGGCCACGATGAACGCCGACCCATCGGTGTACCCGTGTCTGGGTCCTGAGTTCGGCCCGGTCACCGTCCCGCAGGGGCGGTTATGGGTGATGGGGGACAACCGGACCCATTCGGCGGACTCGCGCGCACATTGCACCAGCACCCCCACCGATGCCATGAACGGGCTGCTCTGCACCGGTGATCCCATGGCGGGCACTGTGCCGGTGGGCAACGTCATCGGTAAGGCAAGGTTCATTGTCTGGCCGCCGTCGCGATGGGGCGCTGTGCGTTCGGTGAATCCGCAGCAGAATCATTAGGCATGGCCACCGCCTGGCCGCCACGGACGGTGATCCGTAAATCATCCGGCTTGCGCACCCTGGAGTCGGCGCTACACCGTAGTGGTCTTGGACCGGTGGCCGGAGTGGACGAAGTCGGGCGCGGGGCGTGCGCCGGGCCGTTGGTGGTTGCGGCTTGCGTGCTCGGACCGGGGAAACTGGAAAGTCTTGCCGCTCTTGATGATTCGAAGAAGCTCACCGAGAAGGCGCGGGAGAAGCTGTACCCACTGATTTGTCGCTACGCGCTGGCCTACCACGTGGTGTTCATCCCGTCGGTCGACGTCGACCGCCGTGGCGTGCACGTGGCCAACATCGAAGGCATGCGCCGCGCGGTGGCCGGGCTGTCGGTGCGTCCCGGCTATGTGCTCAGCGACGGGTTCCGGGTGCCGGGGCTGCCAGTGCCGTCGCTGCCGGTGATCGGGGGCGACGCGGCCGCGGCCTGTATCGCCGCCGCCAGCGTGCTGGCCAAGGTCAGCCGGGACCGGTTGATGGTGGCGATGGAGTCCGATCATCCGGGGTACGGGTTCGCCGAGCACAAGGGCTACAGCACCATCGCGCACGCTGCCGCGCTCAACGAGCTGGGCCCGTGCCCCGAACATCGGTATTCGTTCATCAACGTCCGGCGGGTGGCCACCGGGTCGGGCAGCCGCGTGCGCCTGGTGACGATGCGGGCCGGTACCGCCGGAGGAAGAGCCGGGCAGCCGGGCGTGGTCGATTGCCGACCGGACCCACCGGGTCAGCACGCCGATAACGGGTGGGGAAAGATGGAGAGAACGCAGAACGCCGCAGCCCCGATGGGCTGGGTGGGCAGATGGGTAGCTGGGACGGAGAAGGACGGCTGAGCAGATGAGTGCCGAAGATCTCGAAAAGTATGAAACCGAGATGGAGCTCTCGCTGTACCGCGAATACAAGGACATCGTGGGGCAGTTCAGCTACGTGGTGGAAACCGAGCGCCGCTTCTATTTGGCAAACGGCGTCGAGATGGTGCCACGCAACGCGGACGGCGAGGTGTACTTCGAGCTGAGGCTGTCCGACGCGTGGGTGTGGGATATGTACCGGCCGGCCCGGTTCGTCAAGCAGGTGCGGGTGGTCACCTTCAAAGACGTCAACATCGAAGAGGTCGAGAAACCCGAGTTACGGCTGCCCGAGTAGGCAGCCGGGCAGCACTACTGCTCGCGCGACGACCGGTCATCGCGGAATACCGGATTGCCGCGGTGCTCGATGATTGATCGCGCCACATCGGCGAGCTTGATGTTCAGGTCTTGGGAATACTTGCGCAGCACGTCGAAGGCCTCGTGCTCGCTCACGCCGTTCAGCATCATCAGCATGCCCACGGCCTTCCCGATCTCCCGGTTGCTGAGCAGGCCGCGCCGCAACGTGGCGACGTCCTCGCCCTGAGCGACGGCGTTGATCGCCACGCTGGCGAACGATGCCAGCACGATCGCCTGGCCTGCGGATTCGGTGTCGAAGACGCCTGCTGAGTCGCTGAAGAGATTGAGGGCGCCGGTTTTGCGCCGATCGACCAGGATCCGAAAGCCCATCGCCCCGCGGACGGGAGTCTCTGCGACCAGGCGGGCGGCCAGCTGAGGCCAATGAGTGGGAGATGTGAGGTCTGTTTCGATCTGCGGTGTCTCTTCCTCGATGGCGTCGACGCACGGACCGTCCCCGGCGATCCGTTCCATGTCGTCGATCCGCTGGGCGATACGGTCGCTGGCGCCGACGGTGACGTAGCGCCCGTCGCGGCGCACCAGCAAGCTGGCGTGGTCACATCCCGTCACGACCAGCGTCGCAGCGACGCAGATGGCAGCGTAGATCTCGTTGGGCTCCGAGCCCTGGTAGATGATCTCGGCCAGCGCCGAAAAGACCGTGCCTGGGTCTGCTGTAGCCGGTGATCCCCCGGACCCGTTGTGCCCCTCGTCTGCCACGTCATCCATCATTTCAGGCCGCTTCCGCGCTGGCCATCGTATCGGCGTATCCGCCGGTGAGTGCAACGGATCTCCGGCGTCAAGATCCCGTAAGGAAGAGCGCGGCCAGCCGCAAGATCGGTTACGAATAATTCGTGACGCGTTTGGCTGACGAGCGGCGGATCGCGCCGTCATTCTACGACGGTTGGAAGCGCGTTTTGCTCGGCAAGCCGATGATTACCGATGAGCTTCAGCACGAGAAGTTGTCGAACACCGTTGCGCTCGGGGCACTTTCACCGGATGCGATCTCGTCGACTGCTTATGGCCCTGAGCAGATCATGGTCGAATTGCTGCCGGCCGCCGGGATGGCCGCGTTCGTGTTGTTGCTTCCGATGATCGGTGTGATCCTGTTGATTCTGGCGCTGGTGTCCGCGTCGTATCGACAGGTGGTCATGGCCTATACCCGGGCCGGCGGTTCGTACATCGTGGCCAGGGAGAACTTCGGGCCCCGGGTGGCGCAAGTCGCGGCCGCGGCGCTGCTGATCGACTACGTCGTGACGGTGGCGATTCAGTGTGCGGCCGGAACGGTGGCGGTGGCGTCGGCGATACCGGTGCTGGGCCCCTACAGTCTGGAAATCACAGTGGGCGCGGTGGTCGTCTTCTGTTATGCGAACCTGCGCGGATTGCGGGAGGCGGGCCGGATGTTCGCCGTGCCGACGTACTGGTTCATCGGCATGCTGGTGCTGATGATCGTGGTCGGCGCCGCTCGCGAAATCTTCTGGACTCTGCCGCAATACGATCCGCAGCACCTTGACGGCGCAGTGCCGGTGCATCACGGCAGCGGCCTGGTGATGGGGGCGACGGTCCTGGTGATCTTGCGGGCTTTCGCCAACGGCGGCTCGTCGCTGACCGGGGTCGAGGCGATTTCCAACACGGTCAACCTGTTTCATAAGCCCGAAGGCCCTAACGCGCGCCGGGTGCTGACCATCATGGCCTGGATTCTCGGGCTGTTGTTGGCTGGTGTTGCCTGGCTCGGCTACGCGACCCACGCCACCCCGTTTGTTGCCGGATACCCCTCGATGCTGTCGGAGATCGGCCGCGCGGTCTTCGGCCACGGAATCATCGGCAACGTCTTCTACTTCCTGCTGCAGGCGGCGAGCGCGGCCATCTTGTACAACGGCGCCAACACCAGCTTCAACGGTTTTCCCGCGCTGGCTCACTTCGTCGCCGAGGACCAATTTTTGCCGCGGCCGCTGATGAAGCGCGGCCACCGCCTGGTGTTCTCCAACGCCATCATCGCGTTGACCGTGTTGGCGGTGGCACTGCTGATAGCGACGGGCGGCTCCGTCAGCGCACTGGTGCCGCTGTTCGCGATGGGCGTGTTCAGCGCGTTCTCGATGGCCGGTTACGGGATGACCAAACACCACCTGACTCATCGTGGGCCGGGCTGGCGCTACAAGCTGGTGATCAACTTATCGGCGGGCATCCTGTCCACGATCGTGGTGGGGATTTTCGCGATCGCGAAGTTCACCGAGGGTGCCTGGCTGGTGGTGGTGGTCTTCCCGATTCTGGTGTTGGTGTTGATGCGGCTCAACCGGCAGTACCGCGCCGAGGCCTCCGTGCTCGAAATTTCGCTCAGCGAGTCTCCCGACCTGGACAAGCATGACCGGCATCGGGTGTTTGTCTTGGTGGACAGCGTCGACCTCGCCCAGATCGAGGCGATGCGTTACGCGAAAGCGCTGCACGCCGACGAGTTGACCGCGGTGCACTTCGTGTTGGACTCGGCTCGTGCCGCGCGGCTAGAGGAGCGCTGGCAGGAGTTCGGGCAGGTCACCGAGTTGCGGCTGGTCGATTGCCTGGATCGCAACTTGAGCCGCGCCGCCCAAGACCTGGTTTCGCAGGTCAAGCTGGATCACCCGGACACCAAGGTGACCGTGCTGTTGCCGCGGCGATCGTATTCGGCGTTGCTGGGCCGGATGTTGCATGACCGCACCGCCGACAAGATCGCCCGGGTGATCAGCCGGATCCCGGACGCGAGCGCGCAGATCGTGGCCTACGACATCTCGTCGCGGATCGCACAAGCCCCTGCCGCCCGGGTCGGAGCCTCCGGCCCTCGTGCTCAAGAGCTAGAATCCGCCGAAAAGACGCAGGTGATAACGCCCGTTTTCTGAATTTCCAGGCTGGCGGCTGCCGCGTGCAGCATAGTCGCGAGTCTCTCGGCAAGGGCCTGCCATCGGTGGGAGTTACCTGGCAAAACCCCTCGGGTTGGGTGGGAACGGTGGTCGGGCCATCCGCCTGGAACTGCCGCACTCTGGCAGAGGCGCTAAGGTACTCGACCGTAGGCTTTCGACATCTCCGACGGCGGGAAGAAACTAACCGTGACAGAGTTGGCTGACGACCACACCATCCCGTCGACTTTTTCCGACGGGTGGAAGCGGTTCTTCCTCGGGAAGCCGCTGATCAACGAGCACCTTGAACACGAGAGTCTATCGAATACCGTTGCGCTCGGCGCGCTTTCACCCGATGCGATTTCGTCGACCGTCTACGGTCCTGAGCAGATCATGGTCGAACTGTTGCCGGCTGCGGGGATGGCCGCGTTTGCGCTGGTGCTTCCGATCGCCGGTGTCATCTTGTTGATTCTGATCTTGGTGACCGGGTCGTATCGCCAGGTGGTGATGACCTACACCCAACGGGGCGGCTCGTACGTGGTGGCGCGGGCAAATTTTGGGCCCCGGATAGCGCAGATCTCTTCGGCGGCACTGTTGATCGACTATGTGGTCACCGTGGCGGTGCAGTGCGCGTCCGGCACGTTCGCGGTGGTGTCGGCGGTGCCCTCACTGGGCCGCTACCACTTGGAAATCACCATTGTTGCATTGCTCATCATCGCTTACGCGAACTTGCGCGGAATGAAAGAGGCGGGCCGGATTTTCGCGGTGCCGGTGTACTCCTTCATCGTCATGATCACGGTGTTGATCGTGACCGGCGTGGTGCGTCAGATCTTCTGGGGATTGCCGCAATACGATCCCGCGAGCATCCCTGGAGCGGTGCAGGTCCATCAGGGCAACGGGCTGATCATGGGCGCGTCGATTCTGATCGTGCTGCGGGCGTTCGCCAACGGCGGCACGTCGTTGACCGGAGTCGAGGCGATCGCCGACGCGGTCAACGTCTTCCGCAAGCCGCAGGGCCCCAACGCCCGTCGGGTCCTCACCTCAATGGCCTGCATCCTGGGGTTTTTGCTGGTGGGCGTTATTTACCTGGTGCACGCCACCCACGCCACTCCGTTTGTCGCCGAATATCCCTCGATGCTGTCCGAGGTTGCCCGCGCGGTCTTCGGCAACGGTTTGATCGGTCACATCCTGTACTTGCTTTTGCAGACGGCGAGTGCGGCCATCCTGTTTTTCGGTGCGAATACCAGTTTCAACGGCTTCCCAGCGCTGACCAGCTTTGTGGCCGAGGACAGCTTCCTGCCGCGGCCGATGATGAAGCGCGGTCACCGTCTGGTGTTCTCCAATGCCATCATCGTGCTCACCGCGCTCGCGGTGACGCTGCTGGTGGTCACCGGTGGCTCGGTGGACGCAATCGTGCCGTTGTTCGCGATGGGCGTGTTCACCGGATTTTCGATGGCCGGCTACGGCATGACCAAACATCATCTCGCGCATCGGGAGCCCGGCTGGCGAGGCAGGCTGGCGATCAACCTGTCCGCGGCGATCTTGTCGACGATCGTGGTGTTGATCTTCGCGGTGGCCAAGTTCACCGAAGGTGCGTGGCTGGTCGTCGTGGTCATGCCGATCCTGGTTTTCGCCTTGATGCGGCTCAACCGGCAGTACCGCGCGGAGGCCTCCGTGCTGGAAAGGTCGCGCACTGAGCAGACCGAGCTGCTGAAGCATGACCAGCACCGGGTGTTTGTCTTCGTGGACAGCGTCGACTTGGCCGAGGTCGAGGCGATGCGCTACGGGAAGGGCCTGCAGGCCGACGAGCTGACCGCAGTGCACTTCGTGATCGACGCGGCTCACGCGGCACGGTTGCAGCAGCGCTGGGAGCACTTCGGTCACACCACCCCGCTGTGGATGGTCGACTGCCCGGATCGCAATCTGAGCCGGGCTGCTCAAGAGATGGTGGTGCAGGATCTGCAGGACCACCCGGGCAGCACCGTGACGGTGCTGCTGCCGCGTCGGACGTATGCGCCGCTGGTCGGCCGGTTGCTGCACGACCGCACCGCCGACAAGATGGCCGCGGTCATCAGCAGGGTTCCGGGTGCGACGGCCCAAATCTTGGCCTACGACGTCGGGTCTCGGATATCGCGGGCAGCCGCGGCCCGGCGGGTGAGCAACACGGTCTAGGTTCTCCGGCGCCGCTGGGCGGCCGACAGGTAAAGGGCCTTGCCCAAAGCGATTTCCCGCTGGAGCGGTTCTGCGCCGCGCCGAATATCTG
>Ga0335075_10005077_pt1 | contig 20491 bp, 23 predicted proteins | sample Lox_Sample_24_FD_206723 | JGI IMG/M metagenome (GOLD analysis project Ga0335075, IMG submission 206723) | Soil microbial communities from Loxahatchee National Wildlife Refuge, Florida, United States - Lox_Sample_2.4 | ecosystem: Environmental > Terrestrial > Soil > Wetlands | place: USA...
CGAGCCCCCTCGGGCTTCGCCAGCGCCACGAACAGGTCGACGAGCTCGGTGCCGGCGGTGAGCTCCCGCGAGGCCAGCAGCATCCGGTCGATGCCCGCCGCCCAGCCGACGCCGGGAGTGGCGGGCCCGTCCAGCAGCTCGATCAGGCCGTCGTATCGGCCGCCGCCGCCGACGCCCGATTGGGCGCCGAGCTCATCGCTGGTGAATTCCCACAAGGTGCGGGTGTAATAGTCCAAGCCGCGGACGAGCGTCGGATCGAGCTCGTACTTCACGCCCGCGTCGTCGAGCAGGGCGCGGACCTGGGCGAAGTGCTCGGCGTCCTCAGGGGCCAGGCGGTCAAGCAGCTTGGGGGCATCGCGCATGACGGCTCGGGTACCCGGGTCGCTTGAATCGAATGCGCGCATCGGGTTGAGGTCGATCCGGCTTCGCACGTCCTCCGCGAGCTGATCCTCGTGCGCGCGGAGGTAGGCCCGCAGCTCTTCCCGGTACTCCGCGCGAGTCTCAGGCGTCCCAAGGCTCGACAGATGCAGGCGGGTGCCCCTCACCGCCGCCGCCTCGAGCAGGTCGGAAAGCAGCACGATCAGTTCGGCGTCGGTCTCGGCCGTGGGCGAGCCGATCGCCTCGGCCCCGACCTGCCAGAACTGGCGGTAGCGGCCCCGCTGGGGCGCCTCGGCCCGGTAGAAGCTCGACCAGTACCAGAGCTTCACCGGCTGCACGAGCTTGTGCATCCCGTGCTCGAGGTAGGCGCGACACACCGGCGCTGTTCCCTCCGGGCGCAGCGTCAGCGAGCGCCCGCCGCCGTCGTCGAACGTGTACATCTCCTTCTGGACGATGTCGGTCGACTCCCCCACCCCGCGCGCGAACAGCTCGGTCGCCTCGAAGGTGGGCGTCTCGATCCGCCGGTAGCCGGCCGCGCCGAGGATCTTCTCGGCCTTCTCCTCGAGGGCCTTCCGGCGCGCCGCGTCCGCGGGAAGGATGTCGAATGTGCCGCGAGGGGCCTGGATCACAGAGGGCTCACCGCTCCGCGAGCTCGCGCAGGAACGGGTTGGTGGCGCGCTCGCGCCCGAGCGTCGTGACGCCCATGTGGCCCGGATAGACCGTCGTCTCCGGCGGGAAGTCGTTAGCCAGCGTCTCGATCGAGGACAGGAGCGTCGGCCAGTCGCCACCCGGCAGGTCGACGCGGCCGACCGATCCCTGGAACAGGACGTCGCCCGAGAACAGCGCCGAGTCGTCTCGGACCGCGTAGGTGACGTGGCCGGGACTGTGGCCCGGGGTGAAGATCACCTCAAGGTCGATGTCGGCGATCTGAAGCGTCTCACCGCCCGCCACCGTGTGTTCGGCCTGATAGCTCTCGAACGGCCCGAAGCCCGGCCACGGGACGTAGTCCATGATGTTGGCGAGCACTTCCTTCTCGAGCTCGGGCACGTACACCGGCGCGCCGGTCGCCTCGGCCACCGGCGCCACCGCGCCCACGTGGTCGAAGTGCGTGTGAGTGATCAGGATCGCGTCGACGGTCCGAACGCCAAGGCTCTCGAGCGCGCCGAGCAGCTTCGGCGCCTCGTCGCCAGGATCGACGATCAGCGCGTTCGCGGCGTCCTTACGGCGCACGATGAAGCAGTTCTCCTGCACCGGGCCGACCGTGAACATGCGGACGTCGAGCTGACTCATTTGAGAGTCTGCTGCTGCTTTCGCTTCAGGCGCCGGCGGTACATCATCAGCTCCATGTAGTAGCCCCCGGGGATGTACAGCGCGAGGGCGAACAGCGCGAACAGGAACGCGCTCTCGATCCGGTCCTTCTTCGGTCCGAGCACCAGCAGGAAGACGAACATCAGCACCGCGGCCAGCGCCGCGCGCGTGGCGGCTCCCTTCCAGGTCGGCGGCGTGTTCAGCCGCCGCTCGCGGGCGTCCATACGGGACTGCTTCTTCTTCTCATCGGCGGTCGGCGGCCGGCCGGTGCGACCCCGCGCCTGGATCGTGCCGGCTGCCGTTCCCCGGTGCTTGGTGCGGCGCTTGCGCTTGGTCTGGGCCATAGTGGAAGGGAGCTTAGTGGCGAGGCGGTGAGTTCGCCAGCGCCAGGCTCTCGGGGCGCCGCGATGGTGCAAAACGCACCAAATCACGCTCATGCTCCGCCCCCACCCGAACATAAGCGCCGGTGAGGCGCTTATTCCGCCAAGCCCGCGTCCTAGCCGGCGCCTCTGCGAGTTATGCACCCTGCTCGGTCAACACGCTCTCGACCGTGCGCATGTTCGCGACCGGCAGGTCGGCCGGGAACCCGGCGAACGCGGCCGCCGGCGCCAGCCCCACCAGCTCGGCACCAAGGGGGGTCGCGTGACGGGCGATCGCCGCGACCACGGTCGCCAAAGGCACCGCACGGTGATCCTCGACGTTGGTCGAGACCTGAGCCACCCCGCGCGCGTCCAGCCACAACCCGATCGCGCGAACACCGTCGAGCCCTTCCAGTCCGCCCTCGCGGATACGCGCGGCGATCGTGCGGGCGTCCTCGACCGTCGCCGGCGGCGCAAGCTCGACGTTGAACGCGACGAGCGGCGGGCGCGCCGACACGAGCACGGCGCCCGCGGTCGGGTGCAGCCGGCGCGGTCCGAAATCGGGGCGGAGCTCGCCGGCCTCGATCCGCTCAGCCAGCCGCGCCGGGCCACCGCGCCGCAGTTCGGCGCGGGTACGGCCCTGCGCGAGTTCGCCATATAGGAACGCAGGCAGCTCGAGCTCGGAGCCGAGGAGATCGCCCAGGACCAGCGCCTCGGCGCACGCGGCGCCACGGTCATCGGGGTCGAGGTAGACGATCGGCGCCACGTCGATCGCACCGACGCGAGGGTGGATGCCTTCGTGGCGATTCACGACGTCGATCCGGCGAACCGCCTCGCGGGCGCCGCCCAGGACCGTATGAGCCAGGTCCCCGCGCTGGCCGGCGAGCGTGAACACGCTGCGGTGGTGGTCAGGGTCGGAGTGGATCCCGAGCAGCCGTCCGTTGAACGCGGCGCCGATGGCGTCGATCGCGTCCCGGTCGCGGCCCTCAGAGACGTTTGGGATCGCCAGCAGCATGGTCGGCACGATTACCCGAGCACGTACCGGCCGGCGTCGAGCACCTGGTGCCCATCCACCTCGAGGCTCGCATCGGTGATAACCACGTCGAGGTGGATCGGCACCGACACCGTGCCGCCGATCCCGGCGCTGGCGCCGAACGCGACGTGGACCGTGCCGAGGATCTTCTCGTCCTCAAGCACGTTGCCGGTGAGCTGAGCCCGGTCGTTGGTGCCCACGCCGAGCTCGGCCAGGTTGGTCGCTAGCTCGCCATGCTCGAGCAGCAGCTCGATGAACTCGGGACCGAGGCCGTCCACGCCGGCCACGATCCGGCCCTCCGCCACCGTCAACCTGGCCGGTTCCATGCTGAGGCCCAGCGGCGCCAAGCTCGCGGCCACGATCGTGCCCTCTCCAGACGCTGGTGAAATGAACCCCTCACCGCAGGGCAGGTTGCCGAAGGCGCCCCGGGCGGTCAGCTCGCCGTCGTCGGATATCCCGGCGCGGCCGTCAAGGGCCAGCCGCAGATCGGTGCCACGCGGGCATGTCACGTGCGCGCGCGTGCCGTCCTCGAGCGCGGCCGCCACCGCCTTGGACCGCGCTGCCATCGTGTCGAAGTCGACCGCCATCACACGCGCGAGCATGTCCTCCGTCACGCCGGGCATGGTGGCGCCGCGCGCCCCGGCTTCGGTGGCGCGCTTGCGCGCCACGGTGTGGCTGAGCGACCGGCTGGTCGGGGCGATGAACACGTCGCACGCCTCGAGCGCCGCGGCGATCGTGGGCGGTGGCTCGGTGCCGTGGCTGGCTCGCTCGTCCATCACCGTGAGCACGGAGTCGGCCCCGGCGGCGGCGCACTCGTCGCGCAGGGCCTCCCCGATCGAGCGGGTCTCCCGGTCGACGATCACCAGCGCGTCCTCGCCGGGTTGCACGCCCAGGCAGCGACGCACCACGGTGGCGACGGCGGGTCCAAGGTCGCTCATCGCAGGCATCTTATGCGCGCCCCGCCCGGTTCGGAGGCTAGACTCGCTCACCGCGCCGGAGTAGCTCAGTCGGTTAGAGCAGCGGAATCATAATCCGCGTGTCGGGGGTTCGAGTCCCTCCTCCGGCATCGCAGAAAAGCCCTGCAAAACGAGATCTTACAGAAGTCGGCGGCGGGTGCCTGTGAGGTTCGAAAAGGGCCTTTTCTGTGAGATTCGAAGGCGGTTTCTGTGAGATTCGGGGTCTGTGAGGTCCAGGGTGCTCTCACGGATATGGGGGATCCCCGGGAGTGCTGCGAGACAGAGCTTTCCGTGTCTCAGCCGTTTGAATCGGGGCCGACGTGACGGCGGCCTCGAGCCCGGTGTTCGTCGCGCCCGCCTGAGGAGTCGGGCGGGCGGGGTTCAGCCGTCCGTCGGGCGCGGTCGCTCGGGCTCGCCAGCGGTGGCCCGCCCGGTCATGGGGAGGCCGGCGGCGGCCTGCTCGGCCATAGCGGCGAGGTCGTCCGCGTCAAGCTCGCCGCGAGCCCATCGCTCGCCGAGTGCGATCACCTCGGGGTCCGGTTCCGCGCCCTCGAGACGCATCGAGCCGAGGGCCGAGGTGAACTCCTGGTAGCGATTGGTCATGGCATTGAATTTAGAGCTAGCCGTTTGCCATCACCCAGCCTCTTGGCACGGAGCCATCGCATCCTTGCGCGCGGGTAACGTGGCCTCGCGATGCGCGACCGACTCCCGATCACGTTCACGCTGGATGGCGAGCCTGTTGAGAGCGTCACGTACCTGGTGCGCTCAGGCCTGTACGTGCTCGTCCTTCAGACCGTGATGCCGCAGCCCGGCCTTGCGGTCGAGCTTCATTCCACGTTCGTTGGGCACCGCGCCGTCCGCATGCAGGCCACCCATCTTCTGCTCGGCCCGGTTGGCCAGCCTCCGCGCGTCATTACCCGCGACGACGCTTTGGGCATCGTCGACCCGGTCAACCGGCCGGACTCCTGCGTCTACGCGCACTGTCACGAGCTGATCGGCCTGTTGGCGGAACGCGGTCTGGGCGTGACGGTCGACCGGTTGCCAGCGCGGCCCGTTTTGCTCGCCGGGTAGACGACGCGCGAGGCGCTCGAGGGGCGGACAGGGTTGCTTACCGGCTACTGCGGCCAGTCGATGCGCTCGGCGAGCTCGGCGGGCCCGACCGCTACCAGCGCGCTCCGCTCGATCGGTCGATACTCGCGACCAGACCGCAGCGCGAACCAGTGGGCTTCGCACTTCTCCGGGTCGACGATCAGCAGCTCGCCGACATCGTGCGCAGCGTAGAAGGCGAGCTTGTCCCAGGTCCCGTCGCCGGGCGCGACGATCTCCACCACCAGCTCGGCCGTGGGCACGTACAAGCGGTTGCGTCCACGACCAGACAACATGGCTCCGTCGGGCACCCGATAGTCGTCGGGTCCGCCCAGGTTGAAGTTGCCGATCATCGGCACGAGCCCCGCCTCGCGCGCGAGTGGTCCAAGTATCACCGCGAGCTGGTGGGCGACGTCCGCGTGCCCGCTCGCAGGTACCTGCCTCAATACGTACACGCCCTCCCACACCTCATCGAGAAGGTCCTGCCCGAGTCGGCGGCGTCGCTCGAGAAGCGCCTCGAACTCGGCCGGTGGCGGATCACGCACGAGAGTCGGCACGCGGCGAAGGCTACCGCCGGCTCGCCTGCTGGGACGGGCATTCCTCCGGAAGTGCAGCCGGTCGATCGTGTTGCCGCTCAGGCTGTTTCCCACTTGGCGGGAGGTCGGACCCCACCGGGGGGTGGCCGGGTTTCCGCGCGTTGCGAGGGGCCCGTTCAGTCGCGCCGAGTACGCGTCGCGGGGCGAAAGGAGGTCTCCGCATCGGTGCCCGAAGAAGGTCTTCCGCATTCGCCCGGGCATGGAGGCCAAGCACGGCGGCGCCGGCGACCGGCGGGGACGTGAGGAGCCGGGTGATGCCCTCGTAGATGATGAGCAGCGCGAGCACCAGCAAGGTCGCACCGTTGAACTGCGCGGAGAGGATTTCGGTGCGCTTGAGACCGAAGGTCATCGCGCCCCTCGCGGGTCGGGCGGCCAGCCGGAGCGCCACCAGCGACAGGCCGATAGCGGCAGCGTCGGTGAGCATGTGCGCCGCATCCGACAGCAGGGCCAGGGAGTGGGAGATGATGCCGACCGCCACCTCGAGGGCCATGAAGCCGAGGATCAGCCCGAGCGCGATGGTCAGCTTGCCGCGGTCAGCGTCGGCCGAGACGCCGTGGGAGGTGCCCGGCGCGGCCGTGGCCGTGATCGCTGTGGTCGTGGTCGTGCGGTATGCCTAATGGCCTACCCGTGGTGATGGTCGTGACCGCGCACGGTGTGCCAGCTCTGCCAGGTGATGCGCAGGATCACCAGGGTGATGGCCAGACCGATGAGCGGGTCGGCGATGGGGGCGCCGATGGCGACGACAATCGCTGAGGCGATGACCGCCAGCGACACGTACGCGTCGGCGGCCGCGTGGTTACCGTCGGCGATGAGCGCGGGGCTGCCGAGCCGGTAACCAGCGCGCTTGCGGACCTTCGAGGCCACGAAGTTGCCCAGATAACCGATCGCGCCGGCGGCCGCCAGTGCCCACAAATGAGTCGGAGGTGACTGGTGAATCAGCCGGTGAACGGCTTCCACGCCAGCCACGCACGCGCTGATGAAGATCGCCGCGACAACGAACAAGCCAGCGTGGCGTTCCGCGCGCTCTGAGCGCATCAGGAACGCGATGCCGAGCGGAACTGCGGTCAGCGCGTCGCCGAAGTTGTGAATGAGGTCGGCCAGCAGCGCCACCGAGCCTGACAGCACGAACACGACGGTCTGCGCCACCGCCGCGAGACCCAGCACGCCGAGCGAGAGGAGCACCGCGCGGACGCCCTCCCGCGAGCGCTTGATGGACTCGTGGATAAGTCCGTGAGAGTGGCTATGGTCGCCGTGGCCGTGGCCGTGGCCGTGGCCGTGGCCGTGGCCGTGGCCGTGGCCGTGGCCGTGGCCGTGGCCGTGGCCGTGGCCGTGGCCGTGGCCGTGGCCGTGGCCGTGGTCGTGCCCGCCCGGGGTGTGCTCGTGCCCGTCGAGGCGGTGGTCATGGTCGACATGATCGTGATGGTGATCACGCTCGTGAGGGATCGGCGCCTCCTGGGCGCGCGACTGCGGGTTGCTTATCCTCATGCCTCCGCGAGCTCGGTGTGGGGTGCCGAGCGGCTGCGTCCGTGCCGCAGGTGCTCAACATGCCCGATCGCCTGTTCCAAGAGCTCGCCGACGTGGTCGTCGTACAGGTCATAAACGATCCGCCGCCCATCGCGCCGCCCGACGACCAACCCAAGATGACGCAGCACGCGAAGCTGATGCGAGACCGCCGAGGACTCCATTCCCACCGCGGCCGCGAGCTCATTCACTGGGGACGGACCAGCATGCAGCTGCCCGAGGATGCGCAGGCGACTCGGGGTCGATAGCGCCTGCATCGTCTCGGCTACCGCTTGCGCGAAGTCGCGATCAAGTTCTGATGGGTCGCGCTGGATGCCGCCGTGAGCCATGGAAACAAGAATAGCTGAACGGTCTTTCAGGCATCGCTGGTTTCGCGACTGCCGCGAGACGCCCGTCTTGACGCTGCCCGTCCAACAACCGCGGGACTCGATGCCCGCGATCGCCCTCGCTTGCCCGCAACGCCGGCAGCGATCGCTGACTCAGCAGCAGCCGCAGTCCGAACCGCAGGATTCCTCGCCGGCGGGATCGGAGAAGCCCACCGGTGCGCAGCACTCATCGCCCCCACCCGTCCAGAGCTCCATGCTCTCCTTCACCGCGATCGCCGCGACCACGAGCGCGGCGATCGGGTCGATCACCCCGAGTCCCGCCGCGGCGCCGACCAGAGCGATGAGGGCGGCGGCGGCCTGGGGCGCGCACATGAGGTTCTGGACCCCCTCTCCAGCCGTCGCGCCGGAGCCGAGTCGCTCGCCAAGGCGGAGCTTCGCCCAGCCCAAGGCGGGCATGAGCACGATCGCTGACGCGGTGACCGCGATGCCCAGCACGCTGGTCGTGGTCTCACTGCCAGCGATCAGACGGTGGATCGCCTCGTATACGAAGAACGGGACGAGCAGGAGAAACGAGCCGGCCACCAATCGCTGGGCGGCGCGCTCGCTGTGCTCAGACAGCGTCCGGGAGCCGGAGAACCGCCAGATCACGATCATCGAGGCGAGCCCCTCCACAAACGACGAGGCCGCCCACACGATCACGCTCAGCGCGTTGGCATCCAGTCCCGCGATCAACCCGAGAACGCCCTCGACCGTCATCCACGCCAGCGACGCCCAGGACAGCGCCCGCGCGCGCCGCGCGATGCGAAGCCACTCCGCATCAGCACGAGGGAGCGGCACGGCCGGGGGCGGGGGCGGGGGCGGCGTGGTGATGACCGGCAGCTCGACCGGGCTCACGCCGCAACCCCTTCGATCATGTCGAGCAGCACACGCCCCCGCTCGGTGAGCGAAGCGAACACCACCTTGCCCTCACGCCGGCTAGCGACCAAACCCTCGCGCTTGAGCCGCCCGAGATGATGCGAGACCACCTTGTCGCTCTGCCCGCAGATCCACCCCAGATCGCAGCCGCACAGCTCCCGCCTGGCAAGCGCCTGGACGATCAGCAGCCTCGTCGGGTCGGCGAACACCTTCAACCTGCTCGCCAGAGCAACCGCCCGGTCACGGTCAAGCGACGAGCAGACCTCCTCGGCCGCCTCGAGATCGAGACACAACAGATCGCAAGAATCCATCACCGAACACTCTAACCAGCGTTGGAGTTTCTTCCTGGGCCGGTGGCCTTTCTCTCGAACTCCGGTTGAGCTCGAGGACAATGTGGTGCGGGAGGAGCGCAGCGTTCTTGCGGTGGATCTAGGGCCGTTGGCGGGTGCCGCCGACGTGCCGGACGTGTCCGGAACTCCACGGCGAGTTCCGACGTGCATTCGGGCGGCTAGTTGTCCTGCGATTCCCAGTGCGCCTCGGCGTCTGCCTCCATCACGGCCAGGCGCGAGTAGTAGTCGGGGAACTCGTTCAGGTGCGCACGCGCGATCTTCGCGGTGACGTCCACGTTGTCGTCGGTCACGTTCGTTTCAGGATCGTGGGTGCCGTGCTCGAGTTCGACCCCCATCCCCATCCGGAACTGCTCAACATCGAACCTCGAGGTGCTCCAGTCGATTCCGATGCGCTCGCCAGCAGCCCGCGCCTCGTCTGCGGTGAATTGTCGCTTGGCGGTCATGAGCAAACCGTATCCGGCGGGTCTCGCGCCGGCCTGTTGGCTCGTCTTAGGCGCCAGTCGGCATGAGCGAGGCGGATGCCGCGTCGGTCGGCTGCGCGTTGAGTGTGCGGATGTGTTCGGCGCTCCTGGTTCTCTGATCGCGGGCACAGCCCAGCCCGCCCCGAGACTCGTGTGCGTTCCCGGCCTCAGATTCCTCTCGAGTTGTCTCGACGCTTCGGAGCGGTGTCTGCCGCGCTCGAGCATGCGGGCTCGAACGGTGAGAGCGAGTAGGGCGAGCCCGAGGGAGACCGTGATGGCGGCGAGCGCCAGGTTTAGTTTGTGCGCGTAGCTGATGCCAAACACGACGAGGTTGACGGCCAGGAGGAAGCGGACTTTGAACCAGTCTGAGGACGAGGGTCTGCCCGGTCGGAGGAGGAGCGCTAGGAAGGCGCAGCCGGCTGCGGTCGTGGTGACGAACTGGGCGGGGTAGGGGGTGCGGGCGATGACGGCCAGAAGCGTCGCGATCGTCGCGCCGCTGACGGCTGCGACGGTTATGCGCATCGCGGCGTTGGGTCGGGCCGGACGTCGGTCGTCGGTGGCGTCATGGTTTTGGCGCCACAAGACGGCGGCTCGAGTCGCCGGGTAGACGACGTCGCTTTGGGCGCATCCGCAGTGTCACGCCGTCCGATCGCATGAAGCACGCTTCATATGGTATCGTCGTCATGTAAGGCGAATGCGCCCGGTGGGGCGCGAGGAGATCATCCGAGGCAGATGGACTTAGAACCCCGAAGTAGTCGCATCTCCGCGTTCGCCTGCGCGACCGCTCTGCGCTAAGCGCTGGGGCGTGTCCTTCGCGGGTGGCCGGAGAGGCGACCCCTGAAGGAGGTGACGGCTTGACGCTCATCAGGCGTCGCTCGGCCGTCCAGGTATCCGAGCATCCCAGCAGCAGGCCGCGACCGTGGGCGCGCGAGCGCGCCCATTGGTTCACACCTCGTTCACAGGACGGGTTCACGCATGAAGGAGCCTTCATGTTCATGCCGTCGTGGAAGGTCGCGACATCCGCCCCGAAGGGAGGCTCCTTGACCAGTCCAGTTTCTGTGATTGCGCTGTTCGCGTTGGGCGGCGCTGGCCTTAGCTGCTTCGAGGGGTTGGTGCGGTGATGTCCGAGGCGGTGGTGCATCTGTCGGCGCTGGTCGGCAGTCCGTTGCTTGATTCCAGCGGTGAGCGGTTGGGTCGGGTGGAGGACGTAATCGCGCGGCTTGACACCGGGGAGCAGTTGCCGTCGGTGGCCGGGCTCAAGGCGCGGATCGGCGGCCGGGAGCTGTTCGTCCCGGCGGATCGGATCGAGCGGCTGGAACCGCAGGACGCCCGCACCTCGACAACGAAGCTCAACCTGGCGCAGTTCGAGCGCCGGCCCGGGGAGGTGCTGTTGCGCGCCGATGTGCTCGGCCGGAGCATGATCGACGTAAACACCGCGCGCCTGGTCAAGGCCCGCGAGGTCGAGCTCGTGTGCGACGGGGGGATCTGGCGGGTGGCCGGCATCGACCCGGCCTTGGGCGCCGGGGTCAGGCGCTTTCTGCCGCGGCGGTTTCGCGGTCATGAGCGCGATCACGCCGGGTTTGTGCCGTGGTCGCAGATCGAGCCGTTCGTGGGGCACGTACCGAGCTCGAGGTTGCGGCTCGCGCCGCGGCGGCTGGCCAGGCTTCACCCGGCCCAGATCGCCGACCTGGTCGAGGCCGCCTCGCACGAGGAGGGGGAGGAGATCATGCAGGCGGTCGGGCACGACAAGGAGCTCGAGGCCGACGTGTTCGAGGAGCTCGACGACGAGCACCAGGTCGAGTTCCTCAAGGAGCGCTCAGACCAGGAAGTAGCCGCGGTCCTCGGTCGGATGGAGAGTGACGACGCGGCCGACCTGTTGCTCGAGCTCGACCAGGATCGGCGGCTCCCGGTGCTGAACCTGATGCCAGCAGCTGAGCAGCGGAAGATCAAGCGGCTGCTGGGGTACAACCCGTCGACCGCCGGCGGGCTGATGAACCCGGACTTCGCGTCGGTCCCGGCCGACGCGACGGTCGCGCAGGCGCTCGAGCGCGTCCGCGCGAGCGACCTTCCGCCCGCGCAGCTGCTGGCGCTCTGGGTGATCGACGAGCAGGGAAAGCTCGTCGGCGGCGTGTTCGCCTCCGAGTTGATCCGGGCGGACGGCGACGCGAGCGTCACCAGCCTGATCGAGACTCGGGTCCCGGCGATCTCCGCCGAGACCGAGCTGCCCGAGGTCGCCCGGCTGATGGCCGATTTCAACCTGCTCGCGATGCCCGTTATCGACGCCGATGGAAAGCCGATCGGGGTCGTCTCGTTCGACGACGTGCTCGAGCGCGTGATCCCCGAGGAATGGCGGTGGCGCGCCGGAGACGCCCGCGAATGACCCGACGAGGTCTCAGAAAGGAGGTGAACGGATGAGCTCTGACCGGCGCCCCACCCCTGCTCGCAGCGCCCCGGCCGGTTCTGCTGTGCCCAGCGGCGGCGGTCCGCGTGAGCGGTTCGTCCTCGACCCTGCGCATGTCGGCGATATCCAGGGGGCGTTCGGGACGATCCGCCAGCACGAGCAGGCACACCGCGGCTGGCGCGCCCGAGCGCTGGCGCTGCTGGCGATCATCGGACCCGGGCTGATCGTGATGGTCGGCGACAATGACGCCGGCGGCGTCGCCACCTACTCCCAGGCCGGGCAGAACTACGGCACCAGCCTGCTGTGGGTGCTGCTCCTGCTCGTCCCGGTGCTGATCGTCAACCAGGAGATGGTCGTCCGGCTCGGCGCCGTCACCGGCGTCGGTCACGCCCGGTTGATCAACGAGCGCTTCGGACGGTTCTGGGGCTGGTTCTCGGTCGGCGACCTGTTCCTCCTGAACTTCCTCACGATCGTCACGGAGTTCATCGGCGTCAGCCTCGCGCTCGGCTACCTGGGAATCTCGAAATACATCGCCGTGCCGTTCGCCGCGATCGCGCTGGTCGCGATCACCGTCACCGGCAGCTTCCGCGCCTGGGAGCGGGGCATGTTCGTGTTCGTGTTCGCGAACTTCCTCGTCATCCCGCTGTTCTTCATGGCCCACCCGCACGGCAGCCAGATCGCCCACGATTTCTTCATTCCGGGGATCCAGGGTGGCGCGAACTCGACCTCGGTGCTGCTGATCATCGCCATGGTCGGCACCACGGTCGCGCCATGGCAGCTGTTCTTCCAGCAGTCCAACATCATCGACAAGCGGATCACCCCCCGCTGGATCAACTACGAACGCCTGGACACCTGGCTCGGCGCGGTGGTCGTGGTCATCGGCGCCGCCGCGCTGATCTGTGTGTCCGCGTTCGCGTTCGCCGGGACACCCTATTTCGGGCATTTCACCGATGCCGGCGCCACCGCGACCGCGCTGGACCACACGCTCGGCTCCACAGCCGGGGCGTTCTTCGCGATCGTGCTCCTCAATGCCTCGCTGATCGGCGCCGCCGCGCTCACCCTCTCCACCAGCTACGCGTTCGGCGACGTATTTGGCACGAAGAGCTCGCTGCACCGCAGCTGGCGCGACGCCAAGACCTTCTACAGCATCTTCTCCGGGCTGATCGCTGCCGCCGCCGCGATCGTCCTCATCCCCGGCGCCCCGCTCGGCGTGATCACCGAAGCCGTGCAGGCGCTCGCCGGCGTGCTCCTCCCGAGCGCCAGCGTGTTCCTCCTGCTCCTCTGCAACGACCGCGAAGTCCTCGGGCCATGGCGCAACCCGCCCTGGCTGAACGCGCTCGCCAGCGTGATCGTCGCCACCCTCGTCCTGCTCTCGATGATCCTGATGGCCACCACCGTCTTCCCGAACCTCAACGTCACCACCTTCGCGCTGATCGGCGGGGCACTCCTCGCGCTCGGACTCGCCGCCTTCGGCCTGGTCACGCTGCGCACCCGCCACCGAGCGCCGGTCGTGACCGAGGAACAGCCCTCGATACCCCGGGAGCAATGGACGATGGCGCCGCTCGCGCTGCTCGGCCGCCCGCAATGGTCAACCGGGCGCAAGGTCGCGATGCTCACCCTGCGCGGCTACCTCGTCGTCTCGGTGATCCTGCTCATCGTCAAAGCCATCCAGCTCGGAGGCGGCTAACCCGGACCACCCGCCGCCCGGTGACACACTCTCACCCGGCGATCGCCAGCTCGACCACCTTGATCACGACGCTCACCGCAGCCAAGATCAGGTAGGTCCGTAGCACCATAAGCCCGAGTAAGCGGTGCGACGAGCTCGTTGGTGCCGGCAGCGTCTCGAGCGGCGGCATCGTCCACATGCCATCCGCGATCGTTTGCGTCTGGGATCGAGGCGACCGGCCAGCCCGCAGCTCGGCGACGGCGACACAGGCAAGCGCCGCGCCAGTCACGGCCGCGAGCACGACCGCGAGAGTTCCCAGGTCCGCGTGTGGAAACACCGTGCTCGCCGTGAGCAGCGCCGAGAGCACGATCAACACGCCAACCACCAGCGTCGCCAACGCGTTAAGCCACCGGGGATTGACCCACGGGCCGAGCACCGCCTCGTCATTGCACAACAACAACAGAAACACGCACGCGCTCGGCAGCAGCACCCCGGCCAGCGCCTGAACGCCCGTCGTGACCAGCCCGAGCGGAGCACCCGGCAGCAGCACGATCAGCGCCCCGATCGTCACGCAGGCGACGAAGCTGCCGTGGAACGTCCGCGCGTCGCGCCACCCGCGGTGAAGCGAATGCCTGACCCCGAGCACATCACCGAGCGCGTACGAGGTCGACAACGTCACCGCCGCCGCACCGAGCACCGACGCGTTCAACAACACCAGCGCGAACACGACACCCGCCGACGCGCCAAGCCGATCCTGCAGTCCCGTCGCGACCGCCCCCGCATCGACAAACTCACCGTGCAGAGGAGTGCCGCCAAAGGCGAAGGCGCACGTCAGCAGCACCGCGCACGCCCCGACACCGAACAGAATCCCGCCGATCGCCGTGTCCAACCGCTCATAGGCCAACCAACGCGCCGTGATCCGCTTGTCGACCACGTTCGACTGCTGGAAGAACAACTGCCACGGCGCGACCGTGGTGCCGATCAACGCGATCACAAACAACACCAGCTCCCCATGCGAGCCGCCGGCGGCACTGACTCCTACCCCTCCTGTCACTCCCCCAGCTCTCGAGTGGGCGAACAGCGCGAGCGGAACCACCGCGAGGTTCAAGGCCAGCAGCACGTACATCACGCGCTCCCACCGCCGAAACCCACCCGACGCGGTCACGGCGATCAGCGCCAGCCCAGCGACCGGCACCGCGACGTACCGGCTAACACCAAAGTACCCCAACGCCAGGCTCACGCCGATGAACTCGGTCACGATCGTCAGCACGTTCAACACGCACAAGTCGCCCAGCGCGAACGAACCCCACACCCGCCCGAACCGCTCAAAGATCAGCCGCGCATGCCCCGCCCCGGTGACCGCGCCCAACCGGGCGACCATCTCCTGGTTGATCACCAACACGGGCACTAACACGACCAGCAGCCACAACAGCCCCAGCCCGTGGTTCTGCCCGCTCTGCGCGTACACCGACATCCCGCCCGCGTCGTTGTCGGCCACCATCACCACAAGCCCAGGCCCCATCACCGCCGCCAGCGTCGCGAACCGGGCCTTCCACGACACCCGCGGACCCGTATCGGTGCTCGCCACCCGCCCAAGCGCCCCGACAATGTCGCCGCGATGCGCACGATCCAGTACCGACCGCCGATCCGCCGACGGCGCAAACGCCGGCCGCAACACCGCTGCCCGTCTACCCTCGCTCATGCCCAACCCTCCACCGCACGACCACCTCAGCCAGCCGAGCGCCGTGCGGCTCGACCCTCCCGGCCATCCCGTAGCTCGACGTGGTCCAGACCAGCCTCCAGAAGCGCCCTCACATGCTCGTCATACAGCGCGTAGCGACGCGAACGACCATCCCGCTCCGCCTTGACCAGCTCGTGCTCGCGCAGCACCCGCAACTGATGCGAAACCGCCGACTGCTCCATCCCCAACGCATCCACCAACTCAGACACCGTGCACGGCCCATCCCGCAGGCACCCCAGGATCTGCACCCGGCTCGGCAACGAGAGGGCGAACATCGTGTCCGCCAATCGCTCCGCCACACGATCGCTCACCCGCCGCGGCCCTCCACCCGTCAACCGCTTCTTAGCCAATCCAATCCCTCACGACCGTCGACGCTCCGGCATCACCGACATCGTAACCGTGGACCGACGAGCGGCCCGTCGTAACGCGCTGCAATGGCGTTCAGCCTTTTCGACCGTGCCCCCGCCGGCTAGGACGACGTCACGCTTGGAGCGCCCGGGTGATCACGGGACCAGGCGGTGCGTCGTCGATGCCCGCCGAGCTGCGCGTTGAGGTTCTCCAGAGCTGTTCGAGGCCGACCTCGGCAGGATCGAGCTCACGCATCGCTTCAGCCAGGCGATACTCGGCGAAATAGTCGGGCGTCACCCCGCACGCCTGCGCGATCACCCTCATCGCGCCCACCGACGGTCGATCGTGTCCGTTCGCGAGCATGTTGATATGGGCATGGGTGATCCCTCGTTCGTCCAGTTCGCGCGTCGCCTGCGCCAGCTCGCGGTACGTCAAGCCTCGAGCTTCCATCAGCTCGCGAAGCGCGTCTCCAAATGGTCTGTTGCTTCTAGGACTCATCCCATGTTCTGGTGCTGATCCGACTGTCACCGATTGGCACTCCGATTCACGAAATCTACCTGAGACGAGACGCACTGGAGACCGTTTGCGGGACGAGCCCTTTCGCCCCGCACGATTGTAAGAAGATGTCGGGGATTCCTGAGTCACTCGCCGCCCGACTGCTGCGCGCGCCAGCCCGACCGCACACCGACCCGCCCAGACAAACTCTTGTGCTCCGGACGCGCAACATCACTTCCGTCAAGGCCCTCGGCCCCGGAGGCTTCTCGCGCGCGCCCACGCGCGCGGCAGCAATCTGCAACCGCGCGATCTGCAACCGCGCGAGAACCGCTGATTCGCCTCTGCTCGATACACGTGCTGGAACCGAAGCAGGACCGACAGGGTGGCGCGAGGCCAGCCCCGCAATTCGCCAGAAGCACGTCCCGCGGGATTCCTCTCGACTTCGTCCGCACTCGGGCCGGCCGGGGTCCAGCAACCTGTCACGTGGGAAACTAGCCTGAGGGGCAACAGATCTACGCCGCCAGCTCGGGCGCCGATAGCTTGATTAGCGTCTGTGCGAGGACCTCTACTGGCTCGTACGACTCTCCTAATGTCGTACGACTTATGCTATTCTCGTACCAGATTAGCGAAAGGCAGCACCGTGCATACACGCGTCGTCACAGCAAATGAAGTGCGCATACCGGAACCCGGCGTCGGAGAGGTCATCGTCGTCGAGCGATACGGCAAGCCCTATGCCGCAGTCATCGACGCGGACATGCTGGAGCTGCTCAAGCGGCTCATCGCCATGTTCGGCGAGCAGCCGCCCGCGGAGCTATCGCTCAGCGATGTCGCCCTGCAGGTCCATCGCAACTCCGAGGCGGGCGAGGACGTCGAGGACTTCGACTTCGAGCTGCTCACCACCCATCCAGCCGCGTGACGACACCAGCCGCGCCTCGCGGGATGCGCGGGGCGATCGTCTGGGCGTTTACCGGCTTTCAGCCCGAGGCGCCGTTTCGGGCGCTGGGCCGAAATGGTGAGGTACTGACCTTCGCGACTGCGGGCGAGCTGGCCGAGGCGGTGCGCGACGGGCGCCTGCAGACCGCATCCAGCTTCCTCGTCGAGGCGAAGCTACGGCCGGTCGTGCTCCTCCAGGAACGGCCGCGCGGAGTGCTGCCGGAGTTCGCCGGCCTCAAGCTGGCGAGATTCACGAAACTGAATCCGCGCGACCAGCAACGCATCCGGGATGGGAAGGAACGAGCGCTCCTCTACCTCCCGCACGATGAGCGCAAGTACGGTCTGGGGCAGGAGAACGCCGTCGATCTCAACTCACTCGTGCGGCTTCACCGTTCCACGTTCGTGACGCGCCCCGTCGGCTACCTCGATGAACACGAGCTGGACGTGCTCGGACGCCGCCTCGCCGAGTGCCTCGACATCGACCTGACGCCGGCGATCCGCCACGGCGTCATCGAACGCTGGGAGCAGCTTGTCGCGGCGCAGCAGCGCCGCACCCCGAAACCGTAGGCCGCCCCCTTTGACCGTGCCGCCGAAGCGGCGAGACGGGCCGGAACTCGCGGGGCTCCTGCGCGCGGTTTATGCGTAGCGGGCGATGAGTGCCCACAGGCGTCGAGCTTCGGCCTGGTCGGCGCCCTCCGCGCATTGGATGCGGCTGCGATGTGGCCGCCAGTCCAGGAGCTCGGCTGTGGCAGTCAGCCCGAGCTCGTTGTAGCTGACGAGTGCGGCGAGCGCCCTGTAGTGCTGTCCCACCACCGCGCCCTCCTGCAAGAGGCTGGTGATGAAGTCCCGCTTCTCGGGGTCGGGTGCGATCCGGTAGTGATCGAGGATGCTGCGGGTCGGGCTACCGATGTACAGGCCGTACCCGTTGGTCGCGCAGGCCTTCGCAGCTGAAGCCCACTTGAGCCATTGGTCGTACTCGCCGAGGTGCTCGGGTGGCTTGATCTCCATCACGAACACCCGCCCGTCGTTGAGTCTCACGACGGCGTCGGGATAGTAGTCGTGAGGTTCCTCGTCGATCACGTACGGGAGCTGAAGGCCCTGTTCCCGCAGGCTATGGACACGTGGGTCTGCGTCGAGGTGGCGCAGCAGGACCCGCTCTAGGTCTGAGGCGTACTCGATCAACCGGCTGTGCTTCTCGCTGTAGAACACGCCGGTCTTGGTCGGGGCGAATTGCTCTAGCGGTCGCATGTTCCGGAACTCGGTCAGGTCCTTGAGCCGCACGACCGTGCTGGGCCAGAGGATGTGGTCGCAGATCCGGGTTACCGGTTCGTCGGCTGCCGCGACGCGCTCCGCCGGCGTGGGTGGCGGCGTCCAACGGTTCTTGCGCCCCAGCCCAAGTTCGATCATGTGCTGACGCACCGCCCCGCGTGCCTCCGTCACGTCGATACCGGCGAGCGCAAGCAGCATCACGGCCTCGGAGAACTGCGACTCCTGGTTGCCCCACCTGCCCGCCTGTTTCCACGCGCGTTCGGTCCATTGGTTGGGGTCGCCCAGCAGCGATTGGAGCGCAGGCAGTTCGTGCTGGTGTGCATGGCGAGCGATGTTCCAGAGGCATCGCTCAAGGCGGCCGTCGATGTTGCTGCGCTTGCACCGGAACCAGCTGGCCGTTTGCTTGATCGTGTGGGGAGATTGGCCACGCAGCCCCCATCGGAAGCAAAACAGCCGACGGTGGTTCTCGGGCATGAATTCGCAGATCTCGCTGATCTCGTCGTAGATGTGGTCGGAATGGGGCATGGGCGCCTTCGCTGTCGGGGTGTGCTTGCAACCCCGATCAGCCAGCGCCCTGGCGCTGGCACCATGAGGGGGCGCAGGCGCATCCCGAAAGCGGCACGCCTGACCCGGTGGCGGAAGTCCCCCCTGCTCTGGCTCACAACGGCTTGATGCCGGCGAGTGCTGCGTGAAGCTCGTGCCGTGCTCCGCTGTCGAACCGGATCACGAGCGCGGGGACGTCCGCATACTCGATCGTTCCCGCGCCCCAGGATCGGTGAATCACCCGTTGCCCGGTCACCCACTCTGGGGCGGGTCGTGGCGGTCGCGGGTTCCGCGAGCGGACGAGACGATGGATGGTCTGGCGGGAGATCCCGGTCGCCTGGGCCATATCGCTGATGTCCAGATCGCGAGCCTCGACATGCCGAAGGATCTGGTCATGCAGTTTCTCCTTGGCCTCTCTCGCCGCCGCCTCGAGCTCGAGCACCTCGTTTGCTTGCCGCCCGAGCTGCGCAAGCATGCCGGCCTGGAGTTGCTTTGCCCGTTCGCGTTCTTGTCGATCACGCGGCAGACGGCGAGTGTGGCGTGCCATCAATCACCGATCCCCAATCCGTGGCCGCGCTCGCTCCAGAGCCCTGGCAATTCGAGGCGGCCGGGCCGGTACCTGCCCTGCATTAGCCCAAGCTGTGCGTCGGTCCCGAGCTCGCCCGCCAGTTGGATGCGGCCGCGGAGGGTGTCGATGTCCTTGTCGAGCATGGCGTCCCGGTCGGTGAGTCCGATGTCCGTGGGTTCCGCAACGCCGTGGTCGATCCGCACTCCGGCGAGATACTCCGCCACCGCGTTCCACCGCTGCGTCAGACCGGTCTCCTCCACGGGTGGCTCGGGTCCGAGCGCCTCGTAGACCCATGGTGCGTGCTTGCCATCGATGCGCAGCTCGATCTCCTCCTTGGCGGCCGCCTCGATCAGCGTGCGGCGCTCATCCGTCATGCGCTGCCACTCGTCCCATCTCTGAGACACCCGGGCGGCGATCTCAGCGGCTTCGGCGCGGACCAGCTGGTGCTCCCTTTCGAGGTTCTCCAGCTCGAGGTCGCGCTGCTGCTCCCGGTGCTTGCGACCCGGCCTTCGAATGAGGCCATAGTCGCGACCATCCTCGGCTCGGATCCGTCGCTGGCGAGCCTCGATCCCCGCGATCCGCTCGTCATGCTTGCTGGTGTCCACCCACGCTGAACCGAGTTGCTCGAGCTCGCGCCCGAGTTCCTCGATCCGTGACCGGTGCCCGGAGAGCCACCGGTTCGGTGCCGGCGCCGGGGCCGGCGATGGGCGCACGGCGTTGTCGATGTGTTCGATCGCGAGCTCGTCGTCCTCCCGCATCCGCAGGTGTCGGTCGAGGTCCTTGAGCGCCTGTTCGCGGCTGTGGTCGGAGATGAGTAGAAGCCGAGTCTGCTCCCGTGCGCGGCTGGCTGCGACGTATCCGCGGTTTAGGCTGAGCTCCTCTGGGGCCGCGACCATCACCGTCTCCTCGACGGTCACGCCCTGCGCCTTGTAGTCGGTGACCGCGTAGGCCAGCCGGAGGTTCTCGGCGACGTGTTCTGCTCTCAGCTTACGGATCTGCTGCTGGTTGATCGCGATCACGAGCTCGCGCTCGGTCTTGCCGACGACGGTTCCGATCAGCCCGTTCTGCAGGTTGCTTCGCCGATCGTTGCGATCGATGAACATCACCCTGTCGCCGACGTGAAAGAGCTCGTGTTCGCTGCTCTCGGCTAGCGCCTCGCCGAGCTCGCCGCGCGCCAAGCGCGCCTGTTGCACGAGTTCGTTGATGAGTTCGCGACGCCTGTTCGTTGGGGTGATTGC
>Ga0335075_10005078_pt1 | contig 20488 bp, 14 predicted proteins | sample Lox_Sample_24_FD_206723 | JGI IMG/M metagenome (GOLD analysis project Ga0335075, IMG submission 206723) | Soil microbial communities from Loxahatchee National Wildlife Refuge, Florida, United States - Lox_Sample_2.4 | ecosystem: Environmental > Terrestrial > Soil > Wetlands | place: USA...
TTGTCGTATCATACAAAGGGAAAATCATTTTGGCGTTAATGCTCGTCACGAGCTGTAAATCATTTGCGTGGTTTGGAAGCACTCGAAGGATCATATCTGTGGGAATATGCTATAACTTCCAGTACGCGTTTTTGCGCTCATTGCCCGTTTCCTCCCTTTCGGTGCGTCCGCAGGGTTTGAGCTCAGTAAAGGCGCAGACAACTTCCTCTCATGCGCTGGCGCTGGGACTGGGAGGGGCAGCGGATTGGTTGCGAGATCCGGGAATATCTCTGCGACAGGACTCAACACACTCTCGACCTGATCAGTCGGGCTACCAAGAGCCAAGCCAATGCTTGCCTTCCGTCGATGCAGCGCTGATAAGGGGTTCTCTGGTGCCGGAGCCGGTTCTATAATGCTGTGCGCAGATTGTCGTTCAGGATCAGATTCCTGTGTGTCCCGCTTTGATCTACCTGAATTGATGAGCTCTGGTAGCGAGCTTGAGGAGCTGACCGATCGATGCTGAAGAGCTGTAGCCGCAGCGCGGGCGAGCAAGACAACTGATTCCTGCGACTCCGTCTTCGAGAGTGTCGTACCACTGGCACTTGCACGGGAAAAGCCACTACTTCGGTAAGAGGCCGTACTTGATGGACCGTCGACGGGTGACACCGGATACGGCTCATATTGAGGCTGAATGTGAAGGGCGGCATGGCGATCATGGTCATTGGATAGATATTCATCATACAGGGCATCCTGATCCATCTGAGCTGCGAAGTCGCTGGGAATGAGCAGTGATGGAGATAAAGTAAAGCCATGAGACTCTTTGAAAGAAGAAGCATGTGATGTAGACCGCATATGGGACGAGCGGAGCAGCCCTGGGGTTCGGACTTCAGGGCTCTCGATCGAGTCATTGGATAAAGGAGATAATTGTGGCAGGTCAGCTGCTGAGGGAACGACCAGGGAAGGTTGAACGCGACGTGGGCTGATCGAAGAATTCACTTGCTCGTCCGTTAGTGGCGAATCATTGATATTCGACTTCGAAGGATGTCCTTCAGATTTTACAGTTCCATCAGAATTCGACCCAGGGTGGTCAATGATCGATGAACATCGATCCCAATCATAATCACAATCGGCTTCTGCTTCGTGCTCGTAGCAGTAGTCAATATCATCTTCCCAGCTCTCCTGTCTAAGCGGAGCAATTGGCCGAGGGGGCGAAAGCGCTACACCAATTGCATTGCCTTTGGCATTCTGCAGAATATTTGATGTTGGAGTCTGGGGTCGTTGATCATTAACCGGAGAGGTAAGAGAGCCAGTGGACTTCTGTGGAGAAAAGCTTGGTACGGATTTGGAATGACGAAGGCTCCCGCTTCCGCTTATGGAGGATATCCTTGATCGCCTCGTTGCGGCGGTAGTTTCCTCCTCTTCAGGTACATCAGCAAGCTGCAATCCCTCAAATGGCGATGGGAGAGGCCATGAATCTATACTAGGAGTCCTGGAAGTACTTGTGACCTGCTCAACGGCAATGTCTTCTGATCTATCGCTTCGAGTAATTGGCCGTGGAGGGGAAGTTGGTAGATGGAAAGCTTTCGGCTTACGAAAGCCAGTGCCATTATCAGGTCTCTCCAGAGAGGTCGTGAGCATCGGGTCAAAGTTACCCAATAGCATTGAAGCTGTCCGAGAGGAAGTCCTCGGTGGGGGAGGAATCGGTGACCGTGGGGGCCGCGGCGGTGTTGCACGGAGACTATCATGGGACTTTGTGCGCGTCAGTTTTTGAAAATTTTCAAAATTAACGGTCTCATTGTTCTGGTTGTTTTGTGGTTGTTGAGGGCTTGTCCGTGGCCGTAAGTCCGAGGCAGAACCTATATCTGAGTTTAATGCATCGGAGGAGAAGTTCTTGAAGTGGAGGTCGTCGGCTTTAATGCCTTTTAATTGCCCATGCGTCGGAGCTTGAGATGCTCTAATGGCAGAGAATTCGGACATTAACTCCATCCGGCTCGTACGGTGTAAGTTTGGTAACTGTTCATGGCGTGTATGTGTTAGATGCTGGAAGTTGTACGGCCCTGATATGGTTTTCTTAATGCTATTATCGAGTGAGGATGCAGACGCGCTAAACGTGCCACGACGAAATCCTTTCTTTCTATCATAATAGTAGTCCTTCGCTGACTGTGACTCCCCAACAAGGCTTGGAGCTGTCGATAGTGATGATGACGACCTGCTTCCACTATCGCGTCTAAGTGTTCGCGAGTTTCGCGAGAATAAACCCTTCCCAAATATCTGAATGCTCTCAGGCCTCTCGCTCTTCTTCAATGGCATACTGCCAGAATTCGACCTTCGCGATGATTGACGGGATAGACTGGGGGAATCCCCAGATCCAGAGAATGGTTCTGATATACCAGAGCGAAACGATGGTGTTGCGGACGAGCTTGTATAACTTCGCGTGCGGGTTGCAAACGCGGAACCCCTCCTCATCTGTTCCGTGTAAGCACGTATATGTTCAGGTGATGGCGGTCCATCAATTGAAGGTTGTAAAGAGACGGGCGGCGGAGTTGGAAGTCCTAGGGATGTTGATGAAGGCAGAGATTCGTTCGAGTGTCTGCTTCTGTGTGAGGAAGACGAAGACGTTGCTCGGTTGAGTAAACCGAACATTTTATTCCACAAGTCTGAGTTGGCCGTTGTTGCTGCCAACCTTGTGCGAGGTGGGGTGTGGCAAGTTATGCCCCGTGTTGGGCCAGGGGCATGCGTGGAGACTTTATGCGGCAGATTAAATCTCGTGAAGTCCTTGCAAGACCTGCAGCCTGTGTTGGTATAAATAGTCAACCTTGCGGCGAAAATAATGCATGAATTTGAGGCACGTAAATGCGCGTTAGGAAGGATCGTGAGGATTTATTCAAGCTGTTCAGTTCTGATCAGCGATCGTTCCGCCTTTTTCGCAAGCTGGCTGATTGCTACAGTATTATAGTCTGGGGTCTATTATGACCGCGAAAATATGGAAAATTATGTGCACGCGAGGCGGCATCTTATGGGCTGAACATACATACCTGGAACGGGCTATTGTAACATCGCTGTAGGGTATTTCCTTGTGTCAACTAAAGTCGTAGTGGATTGTGGTCAGATGCTGTGGGCTCCGAGACTCGTGAAGCTATCCAGCAGCTTCCCAATAGCACGAGTGCACGCAAGGTACTGCTCTTTGTTTCCGAGGATCGTGAGTTTTCGGAATTGTTCCGGTCGAGGTACAGCAGGACTCGAATTGGTCGTAAAGACTGACAGGACGGCGTTTGATGCAGCAGCAGAAGCTTCCTTGAATTGCATTCGCCAACAGTGATATAGAGTGCTGTAGATATGAGAAAAGAACGAGGCAAAAAGCTTTCCAAATTGGCCCACGGGCATAGATAATGCTCAGTACGCTGTGCGTCCTGTGCGCCCAGCACAATTGCTAAGGGGACTGACAACCAATGCCATCAGGACCCATGCGTTCGGTTCAAAAGACGTTAGAAGCGGCGCAGGCATTACCCCTGTGGCGGCGTCTTGGCTCGAAATGGAAACCCATCTTATCCATGTCGGAAGAGGCCAGCATGTTAGCAAATGGTCTTCATCGCAGACCGGATCGAGTCTAGAGTCAGGAATGGTCAAGCTGCGGTCAAGGAGTGAAAATGATCGTTGCTTGGCAGGGTAGAGAGCAGCTCACCTCTCCGCCCGTTAAAACGGGCTGCATGGCTGGGGGGACATGGGGGCCTGCTGGCCCTGTGCTGCTGTGCATATTCGTACCCTTTTTCCGACGGGGATCGCAGTGGACAAGACAGCAAAGTCGACGACCGCCCAGAAGCGCGCCGACAGCCATTTTTCTATGCGCCTTATCGAATTATATTTCCCACATGAATTTTATTATGATGAATTATGTTAGTTAATTAATTAATTTGTAAAGAGTCGTTCCGGTGTCTGACGATGACGAAACGATAGCGACCAGGACCCGACCACCGGGAAAATCGTGGTAGTTCTTGTTGCTGATCGAGCGATTGCCGCCATCGCCCTCCGTCCTCTGCGAGTGGCCTACCCTGGTCACAGTGTGCTAAAGGCCATCCATTTGCATCTTAGCGGGGTGCCTGACGGCGCTCCTGCAGGATTAAGGCCTATTTCTTGTAAAGCGCGGGACGAGATGTTCTCTCGAAGATGTGACGCACCATTTCGACAAACCTGACGTGTCTTGATTCCCACGCCGCGCAGTTCGGCTCTAGTTTTATATTAAGGAGAGGAGTGGTGGTGATAGAGGTCCTCCTATCGGTGCTGAAGAAAGATTGGGCTGATACGGAACTATGGTACAGTATCCAGGTCTTGCCCAGGCCAACTCCCACCGCACCGCTTGAAATCCCAAGGCTTTGGTCCCTTCCACATCGCGTACCCCTGAGGCTGGCATGTCGGGACTTTTATTGGCTAATGCTGTCATACTATGTTCCTGGCTTCCCGCCTCGTGCAGAAGCGCGTGTCGACAGGAACACTATTCGTCGGTCAGGACAGAGCTGTGGCCGCACAAGGGCGACCTGCAGTAGTCGGTGCTGACTGCTTCCGCTGGTGGCTCTCACAGATAATGAAGATTACAAAGTATGTACCAAAGTCACACCACAGATAACGCGGTGAGCGAGGCTCCATGCTGGATGCGAATCGGATATCTGACTGAAGCAATCTTGGTTTTCGGTTTCCGAACGCGTACCTTCCAGAGTAGCCACACTTGGGAAAACTCGGAGAAAGTCTCGAACATGCAATATGCCTGAATACATGCATGCAGCGTCATGGTAGTCCACATGTTTATGTCATGCTATGTACGAAGTATGCACAGATACAATATATATTATTCTGCGGCAGCATGGGGTGCTGGTCCACGCGGCGCAGGTCCCCACAACGTTGGGCCCACTGGCGATCTCTGTAGTGGGCTCCCGAACTTGCGAAATGGGGTCAAACCTTGCGGCGATTGAAATGACATGCTATGGATAAATAGCATCAATGACGCGAGACCGAGGTTCGCCGGTAGCAAAGATGCAAGGAAGATTCCATCGCCTAGATGCCTTGAAGATTGTGTTCGGTTGGCGATGTCGAGCTCCAAGGTTTCTGGAGTGGTCCTGCAACGCATCCAGGCAAGACTGTTATCGACCCTGAGGCGTGCAGACGTTTGATATTGTATAGCTGACGACCATTATTTTTCAATACTGTCGCACGACTTCGGGCTGGCTGCTGGCCGCACCAGTCCGAGTTGTGCTCTTGTCAAAATGGCCATCCTTACAGAGCACAATTCACCCGTAATTCATTTTCCTTAATTGAGCCTGGCAAGAATAAATTTGTGAAATTGGATCGCTAGAGAAGCGACGTAATTCTTCTCGACACACGAGGCGTTACGAGGCGGACGGGGGAGCAGATGATAAAATTCCGGCAACCAGGATGGGGACAACGCTTCCATACCTGTCTCTGACCTGCCCTAGAGAAATTAGTTAGTACTCTATGGTTGTGAATTGCTCCCTCAGAAATGAAGAGGTTTCGCCTCCATCTATTATTATACACATAGCATGAATATTATATCGCCTGGATAAGAGCGGTGACGGATGTGGGTACTTCTAGTAAAAATAGTACTGTAGGCCAGCATGTGAAGGCAGACCTTTCCTAGTCAGCTGGACACGGTCTTCACATGTTGATATCACTTTGGAAGAAGAAGATGGTAACTGTATTTCGGGAAGTTCTGCTGCTCTCTCCGTATTGAATTGCTTTTTCAAAGGCCAATGATTGGAGCGACTTGAAATGGAGAAAGAAGGCCGCTAAAACCTTGCTGGCCCCTAACCAGCCACGCCAGCCTCCACCTTTCTGGATGACTTTCCAGAAAGATCCAAAGTCGTATATTCAGATACCGTATTGTGCCTATATCAATCTGACTTGCATTTCATAATTCCCACACCTGCAGGTACAGAATAATTGTTTACTCTAGGAACACCAGGTGGCCTGCGCCTGCAGCTTGTGGGTCTCCAATTACATGGCTCTAGTGTGGGCCCCGAATCTGCAGAGATACCTAGAACTAAAGTAGCCTGTGCCTAGACACAATTTACACCTACAGGCATCCAAGTTCACTAGACATGCTTTCCCTAGTTCGAGCGGCGCCTCCCATGGAGATCATGGCTTGAATCTTGCGAGTCGCAACAAGACTAGAAAATGGTCTTTATCCATTTGTCCGTCTCAACGATAACAGTACGCTTACCATTTAGGGCTCTTGCGTTATGCTGGGCCTCTTGACTGCATATATTAGCACCCGAAGACTCGATTTGGAGAGTTTAGATTGGTGAAGAGACCCGGCTCAGATCCTACATACGTAACGTAACGTCAAGGGTCTGCCAAAAGAATGTCTCCAGAGTCCCCTAATTTCGAAATCTGGTAAGCTAATCGTACTCTAGTTCACTAGAGTAGCAAAAGGCCCTTGTTTCATCCCAAAATTCGCAAAAATAGCTGCCAATATGTTGCTTCCCGAATCAAACTCGCGATTCGGGAAGCGCAAGTACGCGAGGTCTCACTGAGGCATACCAAACATCGCTTGACTGTTTCATACGACAAAAGCTCGCGAATGCCGTCGTGACAGCCGTGGGAGACGAAACATATTCTGCATATGGTTCGAAGGGCACATCCAAGCCGATACTGCGTTCCGGGAATAATCTGTCATTCTCTACTACATGTTCGGTATCGAAGGCGCAGCCCTGCCGTGCCCTCAGAAACGAGGTGCAGATCGCAGGACTGGATCTCAAACCAAAAGCTCAATCTGTGCCACAACCGCATGAAATAATGGGCCAAATTCCACCCAATGACCACCATCTCAAAATTATTCCACCCGTAGTATCTAAGAATAACTGACAGCTACATAATATCCCAGTGTGCCATGTGATGCTGTGCAGCAACCACGCGGAGCGAGATGTCAGGAGATTAAGGTAGTATTGCCTAAACTTACGGTATATCTATGTGGGATAGTGGGCGATGTCTATCTACGTGAGAGGATTGACTTCGAAAAAGATGGTGTGGAGAGCGAGAGGGAACTCTGTACGTATAGATATCTAGATATTGGATGCTGACCATTTGCTAGTATCCTTCTGATCTCGGTGTCGAGTCCAAGGAGAAGAGCAAAGCAAGAGGAAGTGAATCCAGGTCGAAAAACCAACACAACAAGTCTACTAAGAAGCTAACAGGAGGTGCAAGGAGAATGGACCAACAGACAAGGTCAACAAGAGACAATACAAATTCATTAATCTGAGACCCAGTGCCTCATTTCACGTATGTCCTTTTCACATACGGATGAGGCAAGTCGCAAATCGTACGTAGGCGTAGCTCAAATCGCAACACTTACATCGCACAACTTTATGAAAACAGTTCAAATGGCATGTTTTGCGCAGGAGGCTGTCTTCTGTGGTAACATCCCTACAGCCGAGTGGAGCCACCTTCCTATCTTAAACCTTAATTCTTCTCACTCTATCTCAAACTTGCAAAAGAAAATATCACAAGACAACATTCCCAATCGAGCGAAGGGTGGGGGCGTGGGGGCAATCCTATTGTTATCATCTTACATGACCAGAGTTGTAATCACATAGCCACATTTTGATCATGACAATAATAATCATCAAATCTTCTCAAATGCATCTTAATCTCAAAGATTTGTCAGATTCATTGACTCGTGAGACTTCCATGCACTGCCGCATGTACCGCCATGATCATCCCATCCTATCCTATGCCCTTCCGTTCCACAATGATCAACGCAGTGCGGACGCATGCACGCCATTCCATACCATGATGCTTCTTTCTTTTACAAGTACATAAAAAAAAATACCATGTGCTATGCTACGCCGCCAGTTGAGATAGTTTGAGAGCCCCAGTAGTTCGTCTGATATTGCCAGAAGAAGAAAAGAAAAGAAGGAGGGGGGAAAAAACTCAACGCCATCTTCAACTTCCAATCTTAAAAAGTTTCCAGTTCTGCTTCTGCGCCAGCTGCATCAGTGAGGCTTTGAAACCACAAAACAAACTACAACTCTGAGCTATGCACTGCCCATGACGAGACTGCTATTATTCCTCTTCGTCGTCATCGTCTGCATCAGCCATAGGTGTATCAACCACATCATCATCGTCGTCATCGACCTCAGCCGCACCACGGCTCTCGGCCCCTTCTTCCTCGTCATCTGAACCAGCGGGCTTGGTAGGCGGAGGGACATCCTCCTCATCCTCATCATCAGACTCGATCCTCCTCGTACGGTTCTTGCGCGCCACATGCGCAACAGTGACTTCCTCATCGTCATCACTGCCCTCCGCACGGCCGACTTCCATAGTCTCTTTATCATCCGGTCCGTAGCCGTCGCCGGAGATCTCGTCGTCCAGGCCTTTAGTGCCTGCACCAGCATCGCTGTCGCTTTCGACGACGATTTCACTGCTCTTGTATTTCCCGCCTTCTTTCTTAGAAGAGCGCTTCGCGAGCTTACGTTTCTTTTTGGGCTTCTCTTCGCCGCTTTCTTCGGCCGTTGTGCCTCTTTCTTTTCGGCGAGTCTTGCGGCCTTCTGGGCCGGCGCTGTCGTCGCCGCTGCTGCCGTCTCCTTCCTTTTTCTTGCGCTTGCCAGCACCTCGAGCGGGCTTCTTCTTCCGCTTAACTCGCTCTCCTGTCTCAGTGTCTGTGGTCATTTCTGCAGCTTCTCGTGCTCTGTCCTCCTCAGCCCTCTGCTCAGCTAACTCGCGATCGCGCTCTGCAATTTCTCGACGCTGCTCAGCAATCAATCGTTTTCTCTCCTTCTCAGCAGCTTCAGCTGCCTCTCTAGCCTCTTCCCGCTTCTTGAGCTCTGCCTGCCGTAATTCGAGCGCATGTTGTAGTTTCTCAGCGTTCTTTTCTTCGTATTCCTTTTGCGATTGTATCGATCTCTCCAATTGCTTACGCATGGTATTTCGAGCCATATTAGCACGTCCTTCAACGAGAGCCTTTGGATACGGAGTTTGAGGATGTTGTGCGATTGCTTCAAGGGACTCGATGGCTTCTTCGAGACCAGCTGCGGCAGCCTCGACCTCGTCCAGGGTACGCTGAGGTTCCGGCATATTGTAGACATGAGAAGCAAGCTGAATCTGTACAAATGCTACATTGAACTTAAAGTGAATTTGATCTGGTGCAACCTCGAGAGCCTAGGCATATTAGTGACGAACGAAACGGAGCGGTAAATAAGACTTACCTTCCGAGAATATTCAAGTGCACTTTTATAAGCTGCTAAACTCTTCTCAGACCTAGCCTTCGCAAGCCAAGTCCTTCCAAGACAAGCCAGGATCTGGGCATCATGACCACGATCTTTAGCCAAGGCAGCCTCGTAGTGCTCAATGGATTTTGAGTATTGACGTAATTCAGCAAAGATATGGCCCAAGTTGACGAAGACATTTGGATCCTTCACAGTGTCTCTGACTTTCATGAATATCGACAGAGCACCTTTGAAATCCTTCTTGTCCTCCACCATAGCGATAGCAATACCTTGAGCAGCATAAGCATTTTTTGGATCCAGTTGCAGAGCTTTGTCGAAAAATTCAACTGCCTTGCTATACATGCCGCTTCGTTTGAGCTTGTCTTGTTCCGAGTCTCGACGCATTTCTCGTGCAGTTTGAAGATAGAGGTTACCCATGCCTATCAAAGCATAACGATCGTGCTTGTCGTAATTTTGAAGGGTATGTTTATAGTGACGTAGTTCAGGGTCTTCCGCGATATTCGATGTTCTCTTTCGAGAATGCACCCGGCCAAGATACCAACCATAGAGTGCCCTGACTTCCAGGTCCGAGGAAGCATCTTGATAAAGCTTCGCAATTGCGCGTGGACCGTCTTCGGTTGGGAACTGGCGCAGTGCAATGTATGCAAGTCGTGTTCTTGCATCTGTATAATCATGTCTGCCTAATAACCCCTCATAGACTGTGGTAGCTTCGTCGAACAGACCGCTGGCTTCGTAGGTCCGACCAAGATTATAGCTGATAGTAGTGACTAAAGCATCTGTATCGACGTCTCTCTGCTTTTCGCCAACCTTGACGCAAGCGCTCAGGGCAGCCTGGAAGTTCTCACGTGCCTGTTCGTATCTTTCTGCCTGGTAATGAAAGCATCCCATGTTATTCAGGAGCTGGGGCGGAAGATTTTCTCGTAGCTGGCTGCGGAAGGCTTCTTCCTCCTCCGAGACATTTGGCTTGTCTTCAACGGGGATCTGACTAATCTCAATCTGCTCAACTTGTTGTAAGCATTGCAAGCTCTTATCCGGGTGGTCAATCTCGTAGAGTCTTGCAAGATTAAGAAGAACAGAGGCATCAGGAATAAGATTTCTCTTAGTATCTTTCCAAGCAGTTCTCACAGCTTCAAGGAAACCAATCGCCTTCTTGTATTCATTCGTCTTGTCTTCCTTCACGTTGCTGTACTGACTTGCATACACCTCTTCAGCATAGATTGTGCCGAGGAGAGTCATGGCTTCGATATTCTTCGATTGCTGAATTATCTTCTCCAATCGTAGTTTTGCCTCTCCATAATCATTCTTCAGTACGGAGAGTTGAGCCGCACCAAATTTTGCCGGCAAGTAGCCACGATCCGCCCCGCCTCTTGCTTCATCAGCACGTCTGTAGTAATCGCTCGCATGCTCTATGTCGTCGCTATAATGCTCCTTGCGAGCAAGAATATACCAACCGTCACTTGCAATCGCATTGACGTCCGTGTATTGAATTGCCTTGTGAGCAAGTGTGTCGGCATTTGCTAGGGATTTTCGGGACAAAAAGTAGCCCGCAAAGGTTGAGCATGTCAAAGGCATGTCCTTATCAGCTTTGAAAGCTTTTTGGGTATATTCCGTCATCGCCTTTTTGTATAGCTCAATGAACTCTTTCCCATTCGTCGGCACATGCGCGCTTGCATCAAGATAGTAGAGCCCAAGAAGGATGTTTGCAATCTTCGATTCCGGGTTGATCTCCAGCGACCTTTCCCAAGCCGCTTTAGCATCATCCTTGAAGCCAAGCTGCCAGAAACAACACCCAATTCCAATTCGCGGATCTGGATCTGTCAATCCTGGCATCTTATGCAGCGCATCTTGATACCCCTCTAAAGCATCACCATACTTTCCCAAAGAGAAAAGCGCTCGCGATTTTCCCAGAACTGCCAACATGTTTCTGCCTTGTGAGACTCGAATAGCATCCTCGAATGATTTGAGGGCAAGTCGTAATATCTCAGTTTTCTCGGGATCAATCGCACCTGGGACCGAAGACTTCGAAGGTGGCTGCAGAGACGCCCGCAGTAGGTAAAGGACGCCACGGGCTAGAAACAACGGTGGAAATGCAGGGTTAATTCGAGAGGCGTCATTAAGCGTAGTAGTTGACTGCTGCAGATAGTATTCCTTAGTCTTTGCCTCCGAAACAAGAGTGCCTTCAGGTGCAACTCGTGGTGCCTCCCTACTCTTCCACAGGTACAGCCAACAGAGACAACTTAGCATGCTAAGCTTCTCCTTCTGTCCTCCAGACACAGCTTGTAAGCCCTTGAGGAGCATCTCTATGGCATGATCCACTTTTCGTTGTTTGGCGTATGCAAGAGAAACCGTCATCCAGTATGTTCGAGCCGCCTTTTCATTTTCGAGTAGTGTGCAGAGCTCCGTAGGATCATCAAGCAAATCTTCGAGGTCCACCTCTACAGCTTGCTCATCATCTTCGAGGCCTTGAACAGGAATGTCGATGGCCGCAGGTATATCAGAGAAGCGCACATTAGCGTTAGATGGGGTGGACTTGAGCCCGTTGGAGTAGCCATTTGTGCCATTCGTACCGGACGCCATGGTAATATGATATCGGCGATCCTCCGTCACCTATGTTTTGTGTGAGAGCAGTGGGTGTATCACCAAGCTCAGCGTTCTGCGAGACCTTGCGGAAGGGAGAAGTCGCGTCGAAGCGCGAAGGCTTTGGAAGAGCTTTGAATAGCTCTTACCAATAAGAAATCATCAACTAAACATAGTTGCACATATGAGTGAGCTTTCAGGCAATGCGCAAAGTCGCTTTGGTTAGCTCAGGTTTCAGTGTGCTGAAAGTTATGTGAAGCAAAGTAGAGCCACTTGAGATTAAAGAATAATCTACAAGGGTTGATCAACTAGCGCTGAAATGTCGCGCACTAGCCAAATGCGATTTTGGAGTCTACCAGCCTCATTCGAGGACTCGCGGTGGGTCGCCAATGCTCTCCAACCATCATTCTCTCCGTATCTAGAGAGCCGATAAATATGGATCAGGAAATCGTAGGCACCTACTCCATATCAATTATATGTAACTGCGAAATCAGTGCCTTGGTAAATACCTGTTTGTTGTCTCCTTTCTCATTAATGGCACAAAAACTCAAATTGAACAGAAATAGCAAGATTCGTCTTATCCCTATAGTGAATTGTGATGTTCAGCAGTTCTGCCGCTTTGCAGCCTTCTCTCTAATTCAGACATAAAGCGTCAATTTACTTCACATGGGAGAATCGATTATAATGCCCAGCCATGGCCCACGATGATCATCATGCCCTGTTCATTGTAGAGTATCTATTAAAATACAATCTAGAAGCGGCGCAGGGCCGACTAGACGCCTTTTCGTCCTTGTCATTTAGAATCAACGCCATAAAGGTGCAACCTCCTACCACCGCCAGTGAAATGCAAAGCCTCGAAAACACCTTTTAATATACCACATGATGTACCATTGACGTTGATGGAATACAGCGTAACACGCTTAATCATCCTCGTCACTCTGCACGCCGCTACTCCCTCCATTGCCAAATAGCGAGCTGTTGAAAGTGAGTTTTAGCTTACCAGGGATAGCCGACGCCAAGGGTGTTCCTGCGCTAGTTGTAGGAGCAGTAGAGCCACCATTCCGGGAGGAACCATCGAGGTCTGCAAGCTCGGGATGCTCGTTCTCTTCGTCCTGAATTTTCGAGTTGCAAGCAGCCTACAAATTATAAGTGTATGTCAATATATCAATCACAGATAAAACTTACCTCAATAGCAATAGCATCGAGGTAGAGCATGCTACCATCCTCATTGTATGTCTTGGCATTATTGCACAGAAGCTCGATGTCTTTCCGGAGGTCGTTCAAACTTGAGTACTCTTCCTTCTTGATCTTCTGCTCAATCATCTTCATAGAAATCGGATTGTGGATGATGACATAGTAATCAGCATAGACCTTTTTGTGGGGAAGTGCAACAAAAGGACCGATGATTTGACGCTTTCCATCATCCTCATCGTCAGATCCTGGGTCGGAATTAGACTCTAAGTTCATTAAAGCGTCGAAGATGTTTCGAAGACTCTTCTGCAGGACTACTCGCTGCTGAGAGCTGAGAACGTCACCGTTGGATGTTGGGACTTTTGGCCGGCCCGGACCTCCTCTCTTTCGCTTCGCTGGCGGCTCATCATCAACATCTTCACCCTTTCTCTTGTCAGCTTTGCCTCCAGATTTACGATTTCGAGGCCCCTTCTTCGGTGCAGGCTCAGGCTCCTCGGTGCTATCCCGGCTTCCTGGCGGGGAGTCCTCTATGTCCCCATCGAACTGGCCATCTTTCTTGAGTTTATTCAGCAACCGACGCTCTTTTCGAGCAGCTTTCCGAGCCGCCGCAGCCTCAGGGGTGTCTTCGTCATCATCAACAGCATTAAGCCACTGTTCTTCTGTGAGGCCATCATCATACTTCACTCTTGTGCGCTCTCTTGCACCGCGTCCTTTGATCTCTTCCGGCTCGTCAGAGATAGGATTGCCTTCGGACATATAGATTTCAGGTAATTCATTCTCGGCCATAAGGCGGGGAATACGGTGCTTGCCGGCCGCTGCGCCGTACGGTATCTGTTTCTCTCTCTCCTCGTCCAATTGTCTGAAGATATCTAATTCCTCATCCGAGCGGGCCAATATCATGTTCAAGTCATCATCGTCCATTTCCTCCTGCTCCAGATTGTCTGCAGCTTCAGCAGTCTCAAGGAGGGTCCGGAGCATGGCATCACGGTCCGTTTCAGATGACTTGTTATCAAATCTACCAGCTTGGATGACCTTGCCGTCCATATCCAGCTTGAATTTGGCGCGCTCCAAAATCTTCTCCTCAACTGAATTTGAGCTGATAAGACGTAGAATACGGACTTCATTCTTTTGTCCAATACGATGAGCACGATCTTGCGCTTGTAAATCTTGGTGAGGGTTCCAATCTGAGTCATAGATGATAACAGTATCAGCTGTCTGCAAGTTCAGACCCAAACCGCCAGCACGCGTAGACAGCAAGAACATGAAATACGGTGAATCGGGAGCATTGAATTCACGGAGCAGGTCTGATCGATCATCAGACTTCGTTGTACCATCCAAGCGAAGGTACTGGATACCACGGAAGCGCAGGAAATCCTCCATAATGTCCATAATGGCTGTCATCTGAAAGAACATAAGGACTCTGTGACCAGTCTTCTGATACTTTGGCAGGATACGGTCGAGTAGTTCGAATTTACCAGATGTACGCCACAAGAGGTCGTTGCTTGTACTAGTTGGATTCATTTGATTTTCGATATCATCGAAAACAAAAGGATGGTTGCACAACTTCCGAAGCTGCATAATCATATTACTCAAGCCACGAGCACCAGTCTTGCCACCTTTCCCATCAGTAACAACAAGTTTGTTGAATGTGACCATTTGTTTGTATATGCGTGCTTGGAGGGCAGAGAATTTGCACTTGATCACCTTCTCGGTCTTATCTGGCAGATCCTTCTCGACGTCCTTCTTGAGACGACGGAGTAAAAATGGTCGTAAAACTTTGTGCAAGCGCCGAATCACGAGAATTTGCTCTTCTTCAGTAAGTTCCATTTTGTCTTGTCCACCAGTATTTGCAAAAGGCGTATTAAACCATTCGTCAAATGACTTGACTGACTTGAAGATAGTAGGCAGAACAAAGTTAAGCAAGGACCACAACTCAGGCAGATTGTTTTGCAAGGGCGTTCCGGTTAAAATGAGACGGTACCGCGTGGAGTAATACTGAGTCAAAGTGGCGCTCAGCTTTGATTGTGAGTTCTTCATGCGGTGGCCTTCGTCAATAATCATGTGGATCCACTTGATCTTGCTCAGGACCGGTCTGTCTTTGATGATGTATTCATACGTCGTAAGAAGAACTTGGAAGTTACCGTATCGGATCTGTTGCTGTTGTGTCTTTCTTGCATTCGGCGGCCCCTTGTAAACAATTCGTGCTATTGAAGGTGCCCACTTCTCGAATTCAAGATTCCAATTTGTCAAAGTACTTAACGGTACAATGACAAGGAAAGGACCGTTCTGTTTCTTATGCTCGATAAGGTATGTGATCAAACTAATTGTTTGAATAGTCTTGCCGAGACCCATCTCATCAGCCAGAATTCCGTTGAGGTTATTGTTGTAAAGTGAGATCATCCACTGGAGACCCTTCAATTGGTATTCTTTCAGTGTACCACCTACAAGGATTGACGGCTGCTTGTTAACTTCTTCCTTGATACGATGAGCAACAGCATAGTAGTCAATCTTTCTTGTATCGCTATCTTGATCATCATCATCATCATCGGAATCGTCATCCACGAATTCTTCAATACCATCTCCGTATCGCTCGGCAGCCTTGCGTTGTTGCTCTTTGACAGACGCGGCGAGTTGACTCAAAAAGCCGTCAGTCTGCTTCAACAAGTGAGTGATTCGCGTATCCTTCGCCTGATCAAGCAATTTGAGGTAAGCCTCCTCATCGTTAGATTTCAGCGCAGCAAGACGCTGCTTAGCAGTCCGCTCGATCCGCTTCTGTTCCTCCTTCTCGATATTTTGGTGTTGCGCAAGCATCATGCGGCCCAGCTTTTGCATCTTCTGTTTCTGTGCATTTGCCACGTTCGAGATCTCGCGTCCATGTTGGAGTACAGTTTGGAGGTAATCCGTATGCTTCTTCTTCTCTCGAGTTTCCCGTGCATCGCGCTGCTGCTTCTCGAGCTTCTCGGTGATGCGAGCTTCACGCAGGGACTGCTTTTTCATCCGGCGGTATAGACTTCGATTCGCTGTCATTGCCAGGTTGTCATACTGTATCATCTGTCGGCCAATCTTCTCCCTCATCGCACGCTGCCTGGAGTATTGCTCAAGCATTTTCAACTCGATCAGTGCCTTTCGTTTTAACTTGTCATCGGGAGTCAAGTCATCTGCCTTGCGCGTATCCCAATGTGCGATGGTGGCTGGGAGATTCTTAAGCTCTTGATACCGTGCTGACATCCGATTGTAGATTACCCGCTCTCGTTCGTCGCGCAGCTTTTCGACATCGATGCCGACTGGCATGATACTTGGGATCATGAACCGGGCATTACGAGATGCGTGTTCCGTATAGGTGATATTGCCACTGACCTTCTGGTACGGTGAGTTAAAGCCTTCGAACATTGTTCTCTTCTTCACAACTTCAGGCGCAGATGTGCTCCCATCAACCCCATTCGCAGGTGCTGGAGCATTTTCCAGCGTCTGCGCCGCAGTAGAAATCAATTGATCAGTAGCTGGAAGCCTCTTCTTTTGTTGGGATGCGAAAAGATGCTGCTGAGTAGCCTGTGGAATGCCAACATTCTTCGATAAGAGTTTGAAAGCATAAATCTGATGCTTGAGTGTGCTCAGCTGCTCAGGCGTGAAATATCCGCTCCCAGACGTCATTGCGCGCTGCGGAGCTTGTGCCGGTGCAGCTTGTGCATTAGCTGCTGTCTTTGTAGTTGCTTGGCTTGGTGCAGATGAGGCTAAGGGTTGTGCGGCGTTTGGTGCGGCCTGTTGTGTGGTGCTTCGGACATTATTACCATTCGTCGCGACATTTCCTGCACTTTGTTGCTGCTGTTGCTGTTGTTGCTGCTGCTGCCGGGAGTATTCTTGCTTTTGTTTGACAAACAGACGATGTTGTTGTATTGTAATAATCATCTGTTGGACTTTCATAAATTCGGGATCTTTTTCAGAAACGCCTGACTCCTTCAATTGTTTGAATTTCTGTTGCCGAGATTAGTGCACGTCTGATGATGATATGTATCTGAATGGATAGTAATATGCCAGGTGATGAAAGAGCAGACTTACCATAGCGACTTCCTGTATAGCTTGTTGCGTCATTCCACCAGGAAGAGCTGGTCCTTGCTGCTGGACCGCAGGGGCAGTCTGGCCGGATGCCATGTTGTAGAAATCAAACGAAAATCAGGCGTGTAAATGTAGCGTTGAAGGTTAGGGATGATATCCGCGCATATCAAAATCCAGCGTTGCGCCTGACGATAAATGTCCCAAGAGAACGACGACGGAGCAATGATTTCGAAATCACGGGTAGGCAGCGAGTGAACGAGCCCGCCCGGAGTGTTGAACGAAGGTGAAAGCAAGATTGTCGCGACTCGGACGGATGGTCGCGTCGTGGTTGAGGCTCCAGAAAGTTTTAAGGAGATACGTGAGGCTTGGCGCGACGTTCTCTGATGAAGGGGGAAGAAAAGGGTGGGCTGAGGACGTGTGGCGCGTAGAGCCGCGCAAGAAGGGTGGCCCTATGCGGCTGGGTATCGCGGACGGAGGAAGCGTTGGACAGTTCGAGGTTGATATCGAGCTAAGGGAGGGGGGATTGGCGAGGAAATCGTAACCTCGTTGACGCGGATGAATTGGGCGGTGGTTGTCTGTCAGTACCGCAACGTTGTAGATCGCAAATCAGAGCAAGAGCTGGAATTTCTCATCACGCTAGCCCAGCCGAGCTCGCTTATTAGATCACCATCGCTGCCTGATTTTTCTGCGCATCCTCAGTGCACGTGACCGGTACTCCCGAGATTGTTCATCTCTTTCTTTACCTTCAACCCTCCCTCCTCCTTCAGTTCTTGAAAGTCTTAGTTCGCTGCCTTCGATATTATTACATTGCTCCCAGCTGCTTCAGAGCCTCACATTCCTATTTGGGGAATGAATTTTTAGAGAGATACCGAAAGCGACGAACGTGCTTGATCCACAAAAACACCAATTGGGGGATTACTCTCACGTGCAAATCGGCCTTCTATGCGAACATGCCACCTTCCGGAACAATGCCGTTTCAGCCACTGCCGAGAAAATGGACGAGTGGCGGCAACTGTTTACGTCGTTTTGCCTGGTAGAGAGGCTCAAAGTGGATGATGCATCAGGCCAAGTCCCTGGAGTTCAGTTAACGGTTTACTTCACCCTTGTCCCTGGTAGCTACTGCTACTCACCTGCCTCTTTTACGAGCCTCGAGTATAGCTTTAGCAGGTAAAATTTTAAAATTTGATTCCTTGTGCCTATCTATCTGAACCAATGAGTGACTACACGCTTTTCATGACTTCTACTTTGGTTCTACGTGCGAGGACACCCCTGCGGAGGTATAAGTATACTTTTTCCTTACGTCGTCTTTAATCTTCAGATAGGAATCAGTTCTCCAAATTACCTATCCATCGTCCGTACAAGATGTCTCGTTACCTTATCCCAATTTTCCTAGCGTCTCTGCTGCCTTTCGCGGCAGCAAGCGCTTGCAACGCTGATAACTGCTTACGAGCTCTCCGCGCAACAGACATTCCTGGCCGCCTCCAGGATGCTCAATCTTTCTGCGCAAACTTCACCACGCAAACAGTAACTGCTATAGCTTCAATTCCCACATACGCTGTTGCAGGGTGCGAGGGTAATGTCGTTTCCCGTGTTTCTAGTGCTTGTTCCTGCATTGCAACTTCTACTAGCCCAGCTCCCACAGCCACAGCCGGACCAAAGTCCTGTTTGAATCCTCAATTGAGTTGCCACAACACGACCGCTGTAGCAGATACCTGCTGCTTCAATACTCCCGGTGGTGAATTACTGGTTACTCAATTCTGGGACACCGATCCTAGCACTGGTAAGTACTATTACCAGAGTTCATAGTCAAGGGCCGTAGTCAGAGGTTAACCAGCACAGGTCCGTCTGATTCCTGGACAATCCATGGACTCTGGTATGCATCTCTGACGAGATTATTAGGTAACCTATTTACTAACCTTTTAGGCCTGATAACTGTGATGGGACTTATAACTCCTTTTGTGATCCAGCACGCGAGTACAACAATATCACTGCTATCTTAACTTCTTACGGGAAGAACGAGCTTTTAACATATATGAACAAGTATTGGAAAAACAACGCCGGCACTGATGAAAGCTTCTGGGAACACGAGTGGAACAAACACGGGACGTGCATCAGCACTCTTGAGCCAGGCTGTTACAACGACTACAAAGCCCAAGAGGAAGTCGTGGATTTTTTTCAAACAGCTGTTGATATGTTCAAGACTTTGGACAGTTATCATGTGCGTCGTATCATGAAGTCTGGATCGATAGACAGAAAAAGGCAAAAGCTGACGCTATAAATCAAGGTCCTCGCCAAAGCCGGCATTGTCCCATCGCTCACAGCGACGTACACATATGATCAAATCCAATCTGCAATCAAGACGGCTCACGGATATGAAATTACCATTCAATGCACCGCTGGTGAGCTAGATGAGTTGTGGTACTTCTACAACGTCCTTGGCAGTGTCCAGACAGGGGAATTCGTTCCTGCGCCTCCAGGTAAGCCCGTCTTGCAAGAATTGCTCATCTATTTCTAAAAGGCTTGCTTTTTATCTGTACATTATTGACAATTCGGCATAGATGGTTCGAAGTCCAGTTGCCCTACGACAGGAATCATGTACCTTCCAAAGTACAGCAATGCTACAACTACCACGACGTCCAGCGCAAGTCCCTCATCCTCAAATAAACGCTCATGCAAAGTAAGTAAGATTCTCATATATACCCCCTGGAAGAGATCAAATACTTTCATACCGAAGTTCCTCAAACTGACAACTATCTTTTCACAGGCGGCTCTGTAGATGTTACTCCACCTTCTGCTGGTTTTCCTTTCCGATCTTTCTTCATTTCATAACTTAACGTTAGATGATCATTTGACAGAACTTCTTATATGATAAAATTACAATTGGAATAGAATTGCTAATTTCAAAAATTGAAAAAGCTGGGAAAGAGACTTGTAAACGTCCGTGAACAGTTCTTGTGACAATCTATCATTCAGCAACTGTTTGACATTGGCAGTTTTGCATTCGGCGACAGTTTGCATATATGACGACGGTTTGCGAATAAGGCGAAGGATTGCATACAAATTACGGGAGCAAACATGAAGGTCATGAGAAAGGTACGACAGCCATAGCCGTGCGAATATGGGCTAGCATAATCGGTGGCGAAAACGATCAAATCTATTTGCTTATGAATTCTCCAATTTGGCACCAGTCAAAGATATTTACTTTAGCACGATAATTCGGATGATTTGATGACCCATTTCTGGTCTCTTTTTGGAAAAGAGAATAAATGCAAGATATTATGATACGTTAAAAGGTATACAAACGCCAACTAATAGCCCAAAGTGTAGCGGGACAATGGCGTGTCAGTTCCACGGAATTGGCCAATCAAACCCCCGCAACACCACATGCGCAGTGACGATATCAGCAACCCATTTTCGGTCTACCAACGCAACTCAATTGTAACTGCGTCCTCCAA
>Ga0335075_10005080_pt1 | contig 20478 bp, 19 predicted proteins | sample Lox_Sample_24_FD_206723 | JGI IMG/M metagenome (GOLD analysis project Ga0335075, IMG submission 206723) | Soil microbial communities from Loxahatchee National Wildlife Refuge, Florida, United States - Lox_Sample_2.4 | ecosystem: Environmental > Terrestrial > Soil > Wetlands | place: USA...
ACTGTGTTAGAAGAGCTGCATGCGCAGTACGGTATGATTTGCTCGTGTTGAGTGGTTTGATTGTTGCTGTAGCTTATCGATTGTCAGGCCCTATTGTTCGCGTTGGTCCTAATGAGGTATGTACTTGTGCCTCTATGTCTATTTGGCTTTAACAGAGACTGATGGAGATCATAGCTGCACTTTAAGAGCCTAAAAGCCTACGATGACATTTATAACAACAGCAATCGCTGGGACAAGGACCCGGCGCTCTACCGCTGCTTTGGCGAGGATCGTTCTTCCTTCGGCCTTTTGACTTATGCCGAGTCAAAGGAACGAAAAGATGTCATGACTCCTCTTTTCTCCTATCGCGCAATTTGTAACCTTCAAGAGCTGGTCCAGAGCGAAGTAGGCAACCCACTTCCTGAAGTCTCGAAATGGCGTTAAATGCACCCTAGGTTGATCGCTTTTGCGATATCATTAAGGCGAATAATGCAGCCGGTAGATCTTCGGACCTTTATTTTGGCTTCCGATGTTTTACAGTCGATACGGTCACCTCTTTTTGCTTCGCCAAGCCTGTCAATGCCCTTGCTGAACCCGACTTTAAGGCCCCAATAGTTGAAGCTATGGAGGCGTCTAACCCTGCGTTTATCATTTTCAAGCATTTTAGTCTAATCCGCATGGCTGTTTATAATATGCCGCCCTGGTTGAGCGTCCGAGTGAGCCCGCAGACGTCCGGGTTGATCAATCTCCAACAGATGCTCATTCGCCAAGTCAATGACGTAGTGGAGAATCCTAAAAGCCTAGAAGATGCGCCCCATAAGGTCATTTACCATGAACTGCTCAACAAGGAAGCTTACAAAAGTGGTAAGTTACCAGAAAGGGGAAGCTTATACGAAGAAGCGCAGACTCTAATCTTTGCTGGCACGGACACAACCGGGAATACCTTGATGGTAGGCACTTTCTATATGCTGGAAAACGAGAGCCTGGTCAAGAGATTGAAGGAAGAGCTGCGCGAGCATTGGCCAGACCTAGATAAGACACCTCGATACGAAGATCTGCAGAAACTGCCCTTCTTGGTGAGTGCCTTTGTCTGTAGTGACGTGATAGTAGTTGACTTGGAAAGACGGCCGTCATCAAAGAATGCCTACGCATTACCCCTGGTGTGACCACGCCGCTTCCAAGGATCGTTCCAGACGCCGGCGCCACAATTGATGGTGCTTTCATTCCGGGAGGCGTAAGTACCAATATTTGCACAAAATGCAATCGCTTATGGTAGACAGACGAGTGTCGGTATGAGCAGCGTCTTCGTCCACAATTCCGGAAAGGTCTTCGAGAATCCTTTGAAGTTTGACCCCGATCGCTGGCTTCAACCAGATTCCGCATCGTTGGAAAAGTGGCTTATAGCGTTTTCAAAGGGGCCAAGGGCCTGTATGGGTCAAAAGTATTTCCGCGTCCGCCCTTAAACGAATGTTATGAGCTCCCTCTCTAATTTTAGCTAGCCTTGCGTGGTGCGAACTGTATCTTATGTTTGCTGCCCTGTTCAGACGCTTTGATATGGAGCTTGATGGCATGAGGTGAGTTTTCTCTGGACCTACTTTACGAGAGAAGGATGTTGAAGCTTGTCCTTTTAGTCTGGCAGATCTCGCCTGGAGAGATACATTTCTTCCACATTTTCAAGGTCGTCACTTGCAAGTATTTTGCCGGCCAGTTGCCAATTAACATGCACTTGGACGCTTTTCACCTGACATTCAATGTGAAAGATCAGCCGCGATGCCGTCAGTGATTAGTGTCGAGCAACTGGCCCGTAATTTTCGCCACGGTAACGATACATGACGCCACGCAGCCAATTCTCATGGATTGTACCGCTAAATCTGAAATTTTCTTGTATTTAATCAGTCAAGTCCAGGTGAATGGAACATGCAACCATCTGTATTTCAAGCGGCCATGTATTTACAAGTTACATAACGCGGGTACCAAATTTCATCAACTCAGTTTCCAAATCGTTTGGTCCTCGATTAGTATAGCTCAATCTACTAATGTAATCTATGCTGCTTGTTCAAGTGCGGTACTGCCCCTAATCAATGTCATCCAATTACCATAATGAATAGCCACTGGCTCACATGGTTAGTGAGGCATACATCAAGCGAATATTAAATGGAACCTGTCCAAAGAGATCCGTTCTTCACGGGGAAATTGCAGAAATGGCACGCGTCTTGCTTTCCACGTTTCCTTCCCCTTTTCACACAATCTAAACAAAGTCCCCCTTCAGTACCTGAAACATCCTCCGTCGCTTGCCTTAAAGCTACGTGAAAGCTACTAGAGTCGCACGGACAATTACCAGTTGTGCATCCTGCAAAAATAATTTGGGGAAAGAGTTACTTGATCGATAACTATTTGAATGCTGACTCCTCTGAAGTTTCTCGGTCATTGACCATAACTGATAAATTTTAAGGTTGCAGAAAAATCTATCTGAACAGGGTTTGAATTTTCTCCAGTTCATAACATGACACATGACTTTATCTACTTCTTGGACAAGGGCCATTTCAATCTCGGTTTTCCTCACTTTGAACTTCACTATTCATCGTTAGAGTATTTTATCAATAGTGCTTTTCTAGCGGACATCTTGACATACACAAAAGGCTGTTATGGGCAAGCTTATGATCAATGAGTCTAGGTAGGTCAACGAAAGGGCTAAACTGGCGGACCAATATCTCCCATGAGATTTTCCGGAAGGCGTGCGGAGGATCGAGAACGAAAGCCACGAGCAACATCTTGTTAAGGTTTGCGCTCGGTGTTGACTGATTGACATCTTGAAGCCATAGCTCGGCTGAAGGAATCACAGCGTTGGTAAAATCCCCCTTGTCGCAGGAGATGAATAGACTCAAAAGTAGATCCAGATCGGGAGTATGCGTAGGGTCACTCAGACGGAAATGAAGGACACTGCAAAGGAGTTTAAAGGCTGCTTCGTCATCTTCAGGCAGCGGAATGGTGACTGGGCCTACTGTGGTGGTTTTGTTGCCTAGGCCCTCCTTGAAGCGAGATTTGAACATTCTGGCGAAGACCAAAGAAGCCAGAGAGAGAACCCTAGACGACACGAGTAGATGTGCTTTGCCTTCTGGCGTAGTAAACTCGAGGGCGATGTCAACATCTGAGACTATGGTGGTGCGTATTATCTCTCCGGGCATCTTGACTGTAGTATATATTGAAGATATTGAAGCTTGTATTCTCTGTTCTGGTAGAAGCTGTGATTATGTACAGAAAAGAGGGGTTGCAATCTCTGCAAGCTATAGTGTAACGTACCCGCTCTTAGAGTGTGGTGTGGGAAACTTCAACAGACTGATTGTGAGTTTTACAGCTAGAACAATCACTAAATCCAATTGTCAGTAAACAATGTGACCACTCACAGAGCTCCATGGCCTCCAGCGGGCCCACGTTGTCCCCCCTTGGTCGCGCGTCGTATTGTCCAACTGGATTTAGCAATGCCACTTTTTGTTGCATAGTACGGTAGTAGACACTTGGGCGAGGCCCGCCGCAGTTGAGCCTACGATCAGATATTCTTACAAAAATCGCAAACAGATTCTCTCTAAAATTATAGTGTTTTTGTGAATCCCAACCCTCGGCCTGGGAGGTTTACAACGTTGTTATCACATTGGCAAGGATCATTAAAGGCCCCTGTCCAACACCTTAAATCCACCTCACCGCTGCCTAATTAGTAATTACTGCCACCTCATCCTAAGCTAAAGCGTAACTCCTGTGCGATCTTCAAACCCAAACAAATGCGTCTCAAAATCAGGAACAGTATAAATTCACATACCATAACACAAGCCAGCAGCCCAATATGCCTCCAAACCTAGCGCCCCCACAAACAGCCCCAACGCCCGAGCAGTCGCTCAGTACTCTCCTAACTCCAGAGCAGCTGACCGAGCTCATCACGCTTATCTCCGCAATCGCAGACTTCATGCACGCACAGTTATCTGATGCCTTCGATATCTCGTTCAACGGCACTACTACTACGCATCCGCATGAGCGGCTGCAGAAAGATGCGAGGAACCCAAATCTCGCAAGCGCAGGCTCGGATCACGGGGACACAGAAGCGGAGGAAGGCGCAAGGCGAATACAGGCGAGAGGAGAGCGGGATCTCGACGGAGAGGGCTTAGGGGAGTTGAAGAATGATGCGCTGGAGTGGTTTCAGGTGTGGAGGGATGGGGTTGTGGGGTTGGTTGTGGATGCGTTGAATACCAAGGAAACCGAGGGGAAGCAGGATGAAGTCACGGGAGCAAAAGCTGATATGGCGACTCCACCGGATTATGAGGTTTCAGGCGAGTCTTAGAGCTTCGGAACCCCCTATTTCCTTTCTGTTTTCTGAAGGAATACTTTTATTAACACAAAACCCAGACCCCCAAAGCAACACCTCGCATTCCGATGCATCCCTCGCCAACCTATACCCACCCACTCCAACCCCGCTCTCCTCTCTCCCTCGCCCCACCCGTGTCTCCCTCCTGTCAGCCATGCTCCTCCTCCTCCTCTCAAAAGGCCTCTACGCCGCCCCCTCCCGCATCCTCCTCCTCCACATGACCTCCTCCCTGCATCTCCCTCTCCACATCCTCCAAAGCGATGAGCTCAAGCTCGCCCAAGGCCTCCTCGAAGCCGCCAAGCGCATGTCCGCCGATGCCGAGACGCAAAAGCGCAGCGCCGAGAACGCCGCCTCGCGCCGCTGGAAAGTCGGCCTCGCGGGCGTCGCTGGCGCAGCGCTCATCGGCGTCACTGGGGGATTGGCGGCGCCGCTTGTAGCGGGCGCAATAGGCAGTGTGATGGGTGGCTTGGGGCTTGGAGCGACTGCTGCGGCGGGGCTGCTAGGGACGTTGGGCTCCAGTGGCGTTATTGTGGGGAGTTTGTTTGGGGCGTATGGGTATGGGATGACGAGTAAGATGATGGATCAGTATGCGAAGGAGGTGGAGGATTTTGCTTTTTTGCCGATGCGGGCAAGGGGAGTGGGGAATGATGTGGAAGATGTGCCAGCTGAGGAGAGGAGGTTGAGAGTCACGATTGGGGTTAGTGGGTGGCTTACGGAGAGAGGGGATATCGTGAATCCTTGGAAAGTGATAGGTGTGCAGAGCGAAGTGTTTGCACTGCGGTGGGAACTCGAGGCATTGCTGGATATGGGGAAGTCCTTGGAAACAATGGTGTCAAGTACTGTGTGGGTCGTGGCGTCACGAGAGATCATTGCGCGCACGGTTTTCGCAAGCCTCATGTTTGCTATGTGGCCAATTGCACTTCTGAAACTCAGCAAGGTTGTCGATAATCCTTTCAATGTTGCAAAGAGTAGGGCGGACAAAGCTGGGCTGGTCCTGGCTGATGCGATTATCAATAAGGCGCAAGGGGAGCGTCCGGTTACCCTGATTGGCTATAGTATGGGTGCTCGGCTTATATACTCCTGTCTTATGAGTCTTGCTGAAAGACGGGCATTCGGATTAGTAGAGTCTGCTGTGCTGATTGGAGCACCAGCACCGTCAGATGCAAGCGTTTGGCAGGCTATTCGGAGTGTTGTCTCAGGAAGACTTGTGAACGTCTATTCAGAGAAGGATTATGTCCTAGCATTCCTGTACCGGACCAGCAGCATACAGTTTGGTGTTGCAGGTCTTGAGGCAGTGGATAGTGTGAAGGGTGTTGAGAACGTGGATGCCAGTGCCACTGTAACTGGCCATTTAAGATATCCACATCTCGTGGGAACTATACTTGAGAACATTGGATGGGAGGATATCAACTTGCAAGAAGCTGAACGGGAACAGAATATTGTTAATAAGCTGGATAAGGAAGAGGAGCAGAAGTTGGCACAGCGCAACGAGATGGTGTTTGCTGGTGCTGACTATTCGAAGACTCAGGTTTCAAGCCAGGGAGTGTCTGAGAAAGAAGCCGAGATTGAAGAGCGCCGTCCTCCTCTACCTATTAGAAACGAGAGCAACACCGGCGATGACCCGTTGGGAGCTGATCAGGATTTAACGACGCCGAAGGACGTTCGGTTTGAGGAAGCTCTGGCGGTAACATTGGCCAGATATGTCAAGCAAGAAGCGGCGCAAAAATTCCGCTGCCGTGTCCCCGAATGTCAGAAGCTGTTTAAAGCGGAACATTTCTGGAGGAAGCATGTTGGAACGAGGCATACAGAGTGGCTGGAGGGCATTAAGCAAGAGGTTCGTTCAAGCGCATACGATATTGGTAGGCAAGACAGGGAAGAGCAAGTTGCTCCAACACTTCCAGCTCGGCCTGCTCTTAAGCACGAAGAGGAGGACTTGATAAGCTTCGATGACGCTCCGATAGATATAGAAGTAAAGGATGAGAAGCCATCCTTACCCGAAAGACCAAGACAAAAGAGCATTTTGGATATGCCGGAAGAAGGCCATGACGCGTTGGATACCCATGATGAACACCAACATAGCATTGAAATGTCAGATGATGAGGAATCTCACGGTATCACCATGGTCGACAACGAAGATGAAAGAATCACTATGCTCGAACCCATTCCGTGGACTGAGGATCAAGAGACATAGAAGGTCCTAGCTGATAAAGCTGAAGCAAGGTATGAGGCAAGAGTTGACGTATGCGAAGATGCAAGACCGTTCGGATAAATTTGGTCTTGGGAATAACGGTCCTCTGTATTTAGGCATCCATTGGTCATGGTAGTATAGATAGGCTTCCCTGCTACAGTAGCAATATAACAATATGCCACATCAAGCCTCCCTCGTCTCCTTCTCCTTTGGCACCTCAGCTTGACTGTCAGCCCCAGCTCCACTACCACCGCCAACCCTCCCACTTTCAACAACAAAATATCTCCCCTCCGTTCTCCCCTGTGGCCCCCTAAGCGGATCCCACTGCCTCTCCTCGGCCGACCTCCTATCGTCTACCCCCTTCTCCTCTCCTTTCCCATTCCCCCGTATGCGCCTAACCCTCCCCATCCTCCCGACCTTCCTCTCCTCCCCCAACGCCTCCTTAATGCTCGGATTGTCCAACCCAGCCGTCAATTCTTGTATTCCTTCGGGCGTCTCGTCGCGAAGCGTTACCAGGGGCTCCACGCCTGTAGTGTCTACTGCCTGGATTGCGCGCACGAAATGCAGTTGGGTGGATAGGGTGCGGAGCATGGTTGCTTCTTCGGCGGGCGAAGAGGGTTGGGGGAGGGCGGAGAGGCGGAGGAGGTGGTGGAGTTGGGAAGGGGTGATTGTTTCTCCTTGGGGTGAGGAGGTGGTGGTATTGGAGGGATTGTTGTCGCGAGGGAGGAGAGATCGGACAGACCAGGTGGGTTTGGAGAGGAGGACGGCGATATCTAGCTTGGTTTTCGTTGTTGAAGGTGTCTTAGAGTTATTACTGGTCGGTGTTGTAGGCTCATTTGCTGGCGTTGTAGTGGAGCTATAGGCTTGCCTTCTGCAGGTTGTCAGGGTTCGACGGATACAAGTAGCTTGTCGCAGAGCTGAGCGGCAGCGTAGGCATTGATGGCCTACCATACTTTGTACTTCTCCCTGGTAATTGGAATTGAGATTCACGTCATGAAAATTGTTAATGCGGCGCGTGCTCGGCGAGGCTCAAAATAAACCGGGCGCGGCGGGAAGCAGGGGTGTGTCGTCACAGTCCGGGATCCTGGAAAAACCGTTGTGGACATCATGCCAGCTTTATAGATAGACAGAACTCCTACATACGAAGCATTCTGAAATATCCTTTTCATAGCTGTGTTATAAGGGAACAGTCGCGATCATGGCACAAGATCCTCGAGCGCTTCTGCAGAAAGTATGCTCACTACCCCACCACCCCACTTCCACATAACTGATTCACTCCACAGGCAGAGAAAGCTGCAGCTGGCGCTGGTGGAGGATTCAGCTTATTCGGAGGAAGGACAGAGAAATATGAAAGTGCTGCAGATCTCTACACCCAAGCAGCAAACGCATTCCGAATGCAAAAGCAGAGTACGCACACAACACCGCCTCTTTCCCCAACCCCACGCAAACAAACACCCCCTCACTGCGAAAGCCAACACTAATGTCTCTCCAGCCAAAGAAGCTGGCCTAGCATTCGAGCGTGCCGCAGCCATTCAAACCAAGAACCTCTCCGAGCCCGACGACGCCGCCAACACCCTCGTCGAAGCTTTCAAAGTTTATCGCAAGACGGACCCCGAAGACGCCGCGCGCGTCATCGATGTCGCGATAAACCACTACACGGGCAAAGGCAACTTCCGGCGTGCAGCCACGCACAAGCAGAATCAAGCTGAAGTCTATGAGGAGATGGGCGATCAGAAGAGAGCTATGGAAGCATATGAGCTTGCAGCGAGCTGGTTTGAGAGCGATAATGCTGAGTCGTAAGCTCCCCTAACCTCTACCTCTAAATTCCACATTGTAACACAATCCTAACTTACTCCGGGGTTATAGGCTGGCAAACAAGCTCTTCCTCAAAGTCGCCGATCTCGCTGCCCTCGAGGGCAGCTACTACAAATCAATTGAGAACTTCGAGAAAGTAGCTACCGGCTCCGTGTCCAACAGCCTCATGAAATGGAGCGTCAAAGACTACTTCCTGAAATCAGGGATATGCTTGCTCGCTGTCGGCGACATGGTCGCTACGAACCGCGCCTTGGAGAAATACCGCGAGATGGACCCTACGTTTCCGAGTACGCGGGAACATCAGTTGTTGGTGGATTTAAGTGAGGCGGTGGAGGCGGGCGATCAGGAGGCGTTTTCGGATAAGCTGTTTCAGTATGATCAGATGAGTAAGTTGGATAAGTGGAAGACGACGATTTTGTTGAGGGTTAAGAATGCGATTGAGGAGAGGGGAGAGGACTTCTCGTAGGTGTGGGGGTTTGGTGGAATGGGAAAGGCGTTGTGGTGGATTCAGTCGGGTAAGGTAGTCATGACTACATCTGCGAGAATACATATGAAAACCATGGGTAGGAAAGTTTTGATTTTAGAACTTCATTGGCCGTTCCGACCAAAATGCCTGGCCCAATATATAATCCTATATCGTGCTTCCTATCAAAGCCAGCCTTGTGTTTATAAACGCCATGTCCATTGAATGCAAGCCAACCCTGAACTCACAGCACATAGCCATTATACGATAGTGAATTTCGCCAACTACCGTAGCAGATACAAGCTATGCTGGCTTCCGCGCAAATCTCCCCAAAGCAGGCCCTAATTCCTCCTCTGCTGCCTTCAGCTTTTTCTGCTGCCTTTCACTCTGACTCTTCCTCAGCTCCTCAATCCTCAAGCGTCGCTCATCAATAATATTTCTACTTCCTTTCTTTCTCAAGTACTTCCTCAGACTACTATTCTTGCCCCTGCCACGATTCTTGATATCGGCAATCGGATCTACAGGCTTCTTGTCCAGATCTTTCTCCGCTTTCCGCTGTTCGGCAGACTGCAAGTCGAGGTTACCAATGTAGTCTGGGTTTAGAGAGATCATTTCAGGCTGAAGCTTGTTGAGGAGGGATTTGACTTCAGCTTCTTGCCGTTGCTTAGTCGTTTCGTAGGGATTTACTTCCAGTGCGTCGAAGTTGGGTTCGCCGGCGCCGGGGACCAGAATTGAGGAGAAGCCGGCGTCGTGGGAAATTCCAAGGACGTCTTCGAAGGGACACCACCGGACACGCTCGATGTGCTTGCCTTCACCGCCCCAGGCCATGTAGGGGCTTTGGATCTTTTCTTGGTCGCGGGATGCTTTAGAGAATAAGCCTCGCCATATTGAGGTCTGCGTTCCCCATCCAACGGCAGTTAGGCCTTGATCTGATATTGAGACTGAGGACCCTGGCTGTCGTGTGAAGTAGCTATTGACTTCTTTGAACATTCGGATATCCCACACTGCCATTTTGAGATCCTGACCCGTCGAAACCATATACCGTCCTTCCCGATCCACCGCTATAGACCGCACAGGACCTCTATGCGCTAAAAGTTTTACAAGCGGAGTAGTGGAGTTCGGAGACCATAATGTAACAGTGCCGTTCTGGTGTCCTATGTGAAGTATTGCGTTGTAGGGATTTTGGGTGAGAGATGTGGGAGTACCAAGGCGAGTTGGAATCTCGATGACCATTTGGCCAGTAGATATATCCTGGTACTTCAGATACCCAGCATTGCCCACGGTGGCCAGAAGATAATGGTACGGCAGAAACTCCATGTTTGTAACTTCGATGTGCTTCTTCAAGCAATGTAGCTCAACTCCTGCCCTGTCGTATATGTAGACATACTTCTTCTGCGAAACAGCAAATAGCTGATTATTGTGTAGCCAACGCGCATCTCGTACCGTCTCTGCTAGTTGTAGTTCGCAGCCCAGCTTTCCTTCCCGCCAGTCCATTGTCGCAACATGGCCTTTCCTGCCCGCTAATAAAAGCTCCCTCCCGTTCCTTGTATAATCGCACACATAGGGCCCCAGCATATCGAGCTTCAGCTCGAACCTTTTCTTCGCCGTTTCGATTGGTACTTCTTGCTTGATCTCGTCTTGTCGAACTTTGTATGTCCTCTCAAGCTCATTCTCGGGCTCCAGGAACCCGCCTGAATTCTCGAGCAGTATCTCGGCATCCTTTGCTCTTAATGTGGCGGTCTTGTATTTTTTTTCGAGGCGCTTGAGACTGCCGCGCAGCTTCTTGTCTTTTATGCCCTTTATAGGAATCTTTCGCCCTCTGCCGTACGCAATTTGGGCCTCTTTTCGCCGCCGCAGTTGGGATTCTTGATCTTTTGGTAATGCTAATCGAGGACGCTTGATTGCGACAGCGCCGTTGAAGTGCGCATCCTCATTTGTGCCAACTCTCTCCTCAGTAGCCGCTGCCATTATCAATTGTGCCGGAAATGAACCTGGAGCATAGAGGTTGGGGAAGTCCAGAAACTTTCTAGACCTAGGAAAATTGATTGCTTATCGGCTCTTATCGCAACGCACACCAAGAAAATATTTTGGGGATGTACATCAACCAAATTCAACTGCGTTGCAGCTCACAGCCACTCCAAATCACTACATCAAACTGGCTTCAATACCTTTTCGTTTTAAAGCTGGAGGTGACGGCAGAATGCCCGCCCCTATTATAACTCATTCTCATAGAAGCACCACAAAAGTTGCTCACAAGCCTTTCAAAGCTCGAAAAGCAACGAAAGGTGCGTTGAAAGAACTGTCCAAGGGTAAGTTACGTCGCATTTACGACCTAGAAACCATACTCATTCCTTGTAGGTAAGATACAAGATCTTAAGGGACAGCGAAAATCTCCACACCAGCAACTCATGTCTAAATTCGATCGCCGAAACCAAGCCAGGCAAAAACTGCAGACGAAGCACAAGGAGCATTTACGAGAGACGAGCATATTCACTGGTCGAGAAGGAGCTCCTCGAATAGTGGCAATTGTTCCACTCTGCGAGGATGGAGATGCTGCTTCTGCAGTAAGACAGCTCAGCGGCAGCTTAGATGTGGACACGGATGTGCCAGAGGAGGGGGTTATTCGCACAGAAGTTGATCGTTTCAAGCAGAAAATACAATATGTCATACTTAAGAGAGATCTACTGGCTTGCATGGATGCTTGCAGAGCAGCAGACTTTGTGATAGTCATTCTTTCGCCAACACAAGAGGTAGACGAGCTGGGAGAGCTCTTAATTCGAAGTATTGAGAGTCAAGGCTTGTCGACTCTCTTGACTGCTGTTCAAGGATTGGACGCCATTGAACCCGTAAAACGACGGATGCAGGTGGCTGCGTCCTTGAAGTCATATATCAACCACTTCCACCCCGAGCAGGAAAAAGTCCATAATCTGGATTCAAGGCAAGAATGCGCCAATCTGATGCGGTCACTATGCACAACGACTCCGAAAGGAGTGCGGTGGCGTGAGGATCGAAGTTGGATGCTTGTGGAAGATGTTCACTGGCCACTAGAAGAGACTGGGAACGTAATATTAACAGGTGTTGTTCGCGGCAAAAACTTGAAGGCTGATCGTCTGGTCCAGGTGGGCGACTGGGGTAATTTCCAGGTTGAGAAAATTACATCGGCTCCATCAATGGTCAAGAAGAAGAGCCGGAATGAAGATATGACAGTTGATACGGAAGGTGAAGAAGCTATTCTGGATGTGCCAAGTAATGAGCAAGACGATCTTGCTGAATTAGCCCCGGAAGAAATCATGATGGATGATATTGATGCCATGGTCTCCGTAGCTACAACCGAGAAAAGAGGCGTACTCCTAGACGACCATCACTACTTCTCAGATGATGAAACTCACATTCCAGCTGCTCCAAAGCGCTTACCGAAAGGCACTTCCTCATACCAAGCGGCATGGTTTCTAGGCGATAATGTATCAGATTCTGGATCTGATTATGAGGAGGTTGATGAGCAAGGCGATATGAATATGGACGGGCTCGCATTACCACAAGACGGGATAGAAGGCCTTGCGCCTCGAGAGCCAACAGAAGCAGCGCCGTCAGAATATCCACAATCGGAAATGTTTTTGGATCCAGCACCGGATGAAGAATCTGAAGAGCTTGCAGCTTTCAGGGCACGAAATGACAAAGAAGCGGAGGAAGACAGAGAGTTTCCGGACGAAATAGAACTACATCCTCAAGTTCTAGCCCGTGAAAGACTTACAAAATACCGTGGTCTTAAGAGTTTACGAACAAGTCGTTGGGAGGAAGCTGAGGACAAAGCGTATGAACCTGAAGAGTGGAGGAGATTACTGCAAGTTCCTGACTACAAGTCATCAAGAAGCCAGGTGACAAGGGAAACACTAATAGGCGGCGTAAAGGCTGGCACTCGTGTCCACGTCCATCTGAGAGGCATGCCTATGACTCTACAAGCATTCTATCAAGTGTCAAGACCTTTGACGCTATTCTCTCTGCTTCGCCACGAGCACAAAAGAGCAGTTCTAAATTTCGATATCACTCTAAGCTCCGACTACCCAACACCCATCCGCTCAAAAGAGGAGCTAATCCTCCAGTGCGGCCCTCGTCGCTTCATCATCAATCCAATTTTTTCTCAAGCCGGCACACCGAAGAATAATGTCCACAAATTCGAGCGCTTCCTCCACCCTGGCAGCTCAGCCGTAGCTTCCTTCATCGGTCCCCTAACATGGGGCTCCGTACCCACGCTTTTCTTCAAGCGCTCCACCTCTTCTTCCTCCCCGCTGACCCCACACCTCCAACTCGTCGCAACAGGCACCTGCCTTCCTCCCTCCTCCACCCGCGTGATCGCCAAGCGCATAATCCTAACCGGACACCCGTACAAGATCCACAAAAAGCTCGTAACGGTCCGTTACATGTTCTTCAATCGCGAAGACGTGGAATGGTTCAAAGCGCTGCAATTGTGGACGAAGAGGGGCAGAAGCGGGTATATCAAGGAGAGCTTGGGCACACATGGCTATTTTAAGGCTACGTTTGATGCGAAGATTAACCCACAGGATGCAGTAGGTGTTAGTTTGTATAAGCGGGTTTGGCCAAGGAGTGCGAGGGCTTGGAAGCCTCAAGAGGAAGCGGGAGAAGGCAGGGCAGAGGCAGAGGAGGTGGAGATGGAGGATGTCGATGTGGGGGAAGGGGGCGTTGCGATTTAGTTTCCGGCTTGCAACAAATGATGTCGCTAAGAGCTTCCTGATGAATAATGATGCCTCACTTTCACTTCTCCGCGCCAGTATCCCCATTTCTTGTAAACAGCACTTTTGATCCCTATCCAGTACTCTATCTCCAAAACTCCACCCCAAACTCCAACGCCCTTGCAGCAAATCAACTCCCCGTATTCCTCCCTCACGCCTCACCAATAGCCATCGCCTCCTTAGTACAACTCCCATGTCTCAAGCACAACTCCCCACTCGCCTCAAACCCATCACAATTCTCCTCCTCACATCCCTTAGCCTCACCAATCTCTTCCCCTATGCCTCCATCATCCCTCATCCTCTCCTCATCCCGCTGCGCCTGCTCGCCAAAGATGTGTCCCCCAGCCTCAGTCTGCAGCCCCGACCAGGGTGTGCCGAGGTCTTCATCATCCTCTTCGTTCTCACCCACCTCTGGAACTTCTCGGTCCTGCTGGTGGCATACGCGGCTATATTGGCGTCCTAACGGCCGTCGCCTCCTCGGCGGCGAGAAGTTCGGTTCACTCATTAGTGGGATGCACTCGGTGCGATCACGAGTCCGCCCTCTTTTCAAGAGGTGGAGAGGTTGGCGTAAGGATTGCATGCGCTCGAGACGCTGCTTGTTCAGCTTCCGTAGTTGTTTGGAGATGGATGGAATGCTGGGTTCTTCGTCTTTGAGGTCTAGGCCATCGCTGTGAACAAGGGTGTCGCTCTTCCTGCACGCTCCGGCAGGATCTAGTCTCCAGTAGTTCCGCAGTGCCTTGGTCCAACTATTCTGCTGGCGCTTTTCTGCCTTGCCGAAGAGCGCAGCTTTGTCAGCTGCATCTACGGATTCCCTTGATGAGGTGCTTGAAGTCAGGCGATCGAATGGTCGGTATTCACTTTGCGATTTTTGTTCGCTGGAGGCGTAGAAGATTCCCGTTTTTTGAAGTCCAGTCAGAACCTTGTTACCGACAGTTATTAGGCTGGTCTTGACATTTCGGGTGTATTTCTTGACGATCCGTGCGTTGGAGTCGGGAATTTTGTGGTATGGTGGAAAGGTGGCGTAGCTGCTCGTATAAACTATGGGCTCATTGTTTGGTCTCGAGCTTGAAGGCATTGCTGGTTTGGCGGCTGTCTAGGTTGAAAAAGGGTTGTCACTATCTCATACGATATGATAGTCGGCGTTGCTTAGGCTTTGCAGAGAGCCTGAGCCAGAAGAGCAAGAGGTTGATCGGCTGATCCGTTAGAGACACAATGTGGAGGCCAGTCGGCTGTTTGTTTGATCTGGAATGTCCTAGAGCAGCCCAATGCAGTGTTATGTGAGTTTCTTGAAATAATTTGATTATAGTGGGCTCAGGCTCGAGTCTGGGAGATGTGGAATTATCTTTGTTGGGTGTTCTGCAACTAATCCAGTATTAGCTTCCGTCTGTGATTATGACCTGGCAAATCTTCCAAGCCACTCACTCCTGTTCTCTGACTCACAAAAATTTGATAACAAAACTCCCTCTTCTCCCGTGTAGTGATGATCGTCTTACTCTTGGTCTTATCGGTCCACGGGTAAACAAGACCTTTCTTGCTGGAGGCAGCCGGCCGCTGTTTATTTTCGTTCGGACTTCCTTAGGAATTTGTAACTCTCCTTCGAGTTTACACCAAATGCAATTTGTGCAATGGCTAAAACGTTTGCTTTTTGTGATTGCAATTGGTAGTGGGATGAAGGCTCTGACTTGGTGTTTGCACGAGGCTTGGTGATCCAACAGGAAGTTGATATCTGCTGTCAAACAATCTATCTTCCACAAGATTGCGTTGAATGACTGATTTTCTTTATCTTCGATTATGATATCAAGAGGAGTTGAGGAAGTTCTGCAGTAGGTCCATCAAGATGCACTGCAATTTTTAAAGGAGACGAGAACAAATAGAAAAATATCATAGTGTTGAGTTGGCTTGGATCATTTAAGAAGAGTAGAATTCAGAAAATAAGCATACCCCTGCACGATATGATTGTGGTTTGGACTGAAAAGAAACCTTGACTTACGTTTAATGCTACAATGGGCAGATAGACACGCACTAGGAGATATCTACGCCGCATAGTCCAGATCTAAAGCTCCGGCCCAACGCCGAAAACGGAAAGATGCGGTAATCAGGAGATCAGGAAGATCAGTAAATTGGGTGTGCCTTAGCTTGCATACTTCGGAGAAAAGCTACTTCTCCACGCTACTTCTCCACGCTAAGACGGACTCGGCCTCATGATACGTCACTCCCTAAACTCCAAACACATCTCCTAGGCGTTGCCATTGAGTTCACTCAGGCCGTCTGTCGGTTTTGGCCCTCCACGGCTCTTGCTCACAGACTCTGCGCCACTTCCTCTCCACGCACTCGTAACCAGGCCTACAATATGATCAACGCCCTTTCCTTTCTTTACTTGCGCGAAGATTGTGGGACCTAGCCCAAAAGTCAGCAGAGACTTGTGAGTGGACAGAAGCATTTCAACTAACCTCCTTCGCGCATCTTTCGCGCATCGCGCTCCATAACGTCCAGATCCGCACCGACGGCTTCTGCCAGATCAGTCTTGTTTACAACCAATAAGTCGCTTTGCGTAATGCCTGGACCGCCCTTTCTAGGGATCTTGTCGCCTCCTGATACATCGATGACGTAGATAATATAGTCCGCAAGCTCTCGCGAGTAGTTTGCCGCAAGATTATCACCGCCAGACTCGATGAGTAAGATATCTGCGTTGAATTCCCGATGGAGGTCTTCAAGAGCAGCAAGATTTGCAGAGATATCTTCTCGAACTGCCGCATGTGGGCAGCCACCGGTTTCGATTGCTCGGATCCGAGATGCTGGAAGTGCTTCGTGTTTGGTGAGAAATTCCGCATCCTCGCGTGTGAAGATGTCATTCGTAACAGCTGCGATTGAGTACTTCTCTCGCAGTGCAAGGCATAAAGCAAGCATGAGCGCTGTCTTTCCTGATCCAACTGGACTATAAACTATTAGTAACATACCTAGTGAAGGGAGACATATTGCCGAAACAGGATCAGGATTAACCGCTTCATCGCGTATATGCTTCTCGTCGGGAGTCAGGCTCCGCTCCATCCTGTTCATACCCAATGCCATTCTTCTGACTACTCGGCCTAGATATCCCAATGATTTGGGCTCTGACATCCTTTCCTCCGAAGAGCACGTGACACATCCTCATCCTACAACCTCAAACGGCTGAGTTAAACAGAACTGATACGTACCCACCAATGCCTACAGTAAAGGCTCTCTCAGACCAGTTCCTACCCTCAATAATCGGCATCTTTCGCCCCATATAGCTCCCTGGTCCATCAAGTATCTCGTGCGTGTGTCCATGATCTGTTGCAGCGTGGTCGTGTGAATGCAAGAGGGACGGCCCGTCGTGAGAATGAGAATGTGACATGTCTTTGACGGGGAAGTAGGTAGAAGTCTGCTCGATCGGTGAGGATATCAACTGAAAGTATCAGTGTACAAGGCCAAGTATTGATGGCATTAGACACGGTCTAGAAAGTGATAGATGAATAGCGGGGAGTGCTGTCGGTTAGAAGCGGGGAAACAAGGTTATTGTGCGATAACGAGGAGGTCACCTGACTCTCGGCCACTCTTTCTGCCATGACACTGTTTATCAAAGTGAGAACGAGTAGGAGCTTAGAATGTATGGAGCTCCTAGGATGCCGTTGAAGGACAATTACAGCAATTGGATGCTGTCTAAAGAACTATTAAGGAACTCCTATGTTTCTTCTAGCTCGCTTGCACTTCCCACTCCTCTTGAAAGAGTGTCTGTTAACGTCGTCTTGAGTTACATCTATGCAAGTGTTGTGTGTCCATTCCATGGAGGCACCGGCGAACTTTGGAACCCGCGAGGCTCCAAATGTCCTACCAGTGTGAGAGCATCTCTTCTCAATACCTTCTCTCGTAGCTGCATCACAGCTGCCTGTGTGACGGCACGTACAAAATGCTATTCAATCAGAGACGAAAGGAGCTCTGTAGATTGCACTAATCGAAGATACTAAACTAAGGAGAGAAGAACAGGAGAGAAAGGGGAAGAATGGCTCTTATATACACAAGCTGTTACAGCCTGTCACAGGATTCCTATAAAGATTGCCATAAACCCTGCGCTGGCCCCTAGCTTGGGTTATTAGGGGTTGGGGTGCTAGTCTGAGACAGTAGCTGCTGTGTGTATGTGACGGGCCGTCACAGCCTGAATACGAGTATGAACAACTCACAGTACTAAACGCTATAAGGCCAATCAGTTTACTGCCATGCAAACAACCAGATGTCGGCCAACGCCCCAAATGTTAGCTCAAAGTAATATAACTATCCGAGAACCCTTATTTTGCAGCTCTGTCATATACTTGGGTGAGGAAGTTTTTCTAGAGACCCTGACTTGTGAAAACAAAGTCTTCAGTCACCAGGAACCAACAAGACGCGCTTGTCTGCTTCAAGGCAGGGAGTAAAGGCCGAATCTCTAGAAGATCAGAATGACACCATTATCACGAGCGAATTTGGCAGGTTAAGAGAAGCCTTGAAGGTGAAGAAGCAGCTGATTTAAAAGTCATCACTGTATATTGGAACTATTATGATCAGCTTCTCAAGCGGAATCAGGAAGTTCGTCGAATATTGGGGGGTTGCAACATTATGAGAATGGCATGAATTTTATACTACCTACTTGGAGAAAAGGTAGGGAATCAGTCTATCTATTCATGAGTGATCTTTAAGTATTCTACCTGGCGAAACCGGGCATCTTCTTAGTGATAGCTAGTTTACTAGCTCCCACGTCGATATCCTCCATCTGGAAATCTGGCAACTCATTTGAGTCAGATCGCCGACGGCTTTGAATTTCCCATATAACATGATCGACTTTCTCCTCAATTAACAGTGTCATCTGCTCTGCTATTGATTTTAGACCGTTGGGCGGTATCATCCAACCGTCAGGTTGCTTCCCGTGAGAGGCGCGGACTAAGATTGGAGGTTTCGGGTATGCTGAAGTAAGGAGGGTTAGATACTGAATACACCATTCGCAGCAAGCCTTCGACACGCCAATCTCAATTTTTGATGCAGTGATTTTTGACTGAGTCTGACGCTTGAGCATATCTAGCGCAAGAGTAATTTCGCAGTGCTGAGTGAAATTTACTGTCTTCTTCCCGTCGGTTGGTTGTCCTAGCTGTGCCTTCTGATATACGTCCGTGACCAGATCCCAATTCTCGATTAGTGAGATTTCATCAGAGATAATTTGACGGCATCGGAGGTTAAGGACCTCAAGAGAACTGGAGTGGATTTCAATAAGTTTCGCTGCTGGAGGTCGCACCTACTAGTGATTAGCTAAAAGGAATAAGGAGTATACATTGAGTTAATACCTGCTCAACAGTAATTTCGGCTTTACCGGCCTTCTTAAGAAGCGAGGGCATATGCTGAATTATCCGCACATAATCACCAAGCTTGCCCAGATATCTAACTTGCTCTTGATTCAACACCTTGTTGAGGTCGGCGACTGATGTAACAGACCATGAGAAATAGAGGATATTCCAAAAATCGGCTGATTCAGAGTTTCTTGTAACGGTTCCCACAAAGCGCGTGAAATTGTCGAGTACGTAGACGGTCGGCTTATATTCAAGCCAGCCAGCCGCCTTCAGCACAGCCTCCAACTTTTGATGCGGTTCCTTAGTCTCATCAAATTCCCACAGATTCGATTCCTTTTGCCTTTGCTTTTCCTGGCTCACACCGAATGACTTTGCCAACTTCTTGACCCGATGAAAAATCTTTTCTCTGCACATAGCAATAACCATATACAACAATTCATCGGCCTTAGTGCCTTTCTTTATGTTTCCAAGCAGATCCTCAATGTACCGGAGTTGGCCACTGTCGTCGACAGGCTCGTTTTTCGCCCATAGGAGTTTTAATTCTTTCGCTGATCGCCAATATGATGTCGCCACCACATCTCCCTTCGGAGCAAAAACGAGTAGGAGCGCTAGGCCATCGAGAATAGCTACATGGTCTCGGTCGCTCTGAGTTGCGTGTGACCGGGCTGGTAAATCTCTGCCGGACCCGAAATGGTATTGGACCTGAGAAAGTCCGTGGATATAATCTTCCGCAAGTCCCATGAGCTGTAATCCTCGTTATTGAACCGTAACTATGATCCATGAAGCGGCCTTTGGATTTGTTGAAACGTACCTGTGAAGGGAGGTTGCTAAACGAGGGAGAGGAGGAGATCACTGACGGAGTGTTTGGCCTAGATAAGTTGGCATCCCCACTACGAATCCCAGTACGTTGACGGCCCCACTTACCGAGAACTCGGCGTCCGCTTTTGGACGCGACAATATGAAACCTATTCGTGATCCGAACAGCTTCTGCAACTTTATATTCTTATCTGTAAAACTGTTTTATTAGTCAGAATTCAATTAAATATCCTTTATTAATTATGAACTTACATATAAAATACTTTTGTAGTGGTTCAGGAATAATCCACTAAAATTAGTGAACAACAGCCTAAGTATTTAGCGACCATCTCCCTGAAAATTAGCGATCTCTCACTGAAAGTTCTAGCGATCGCCGCTTCCGAAAAGAACCTGCAAAGCATCCGCGAAATCCAAAACTCTAGAAAAGCACCCGAAAGCCTAAAGACTTGTGAAAATACAAATCCTTATGTGTTTTCTAATTGCATGCAATGTGTTTAAACTTAATGTTTAGTAGTAGTAGGGGTAGGGGTAGGGGTTTATCATGATCATTGAAGTTCTTAGGGTTAGGGTTAACGTGCACGGGCCCCGTAAATTGACGGTATACTGCGGGCGGACGGAGGATCGACCGCTCGTTCGCCGAGCTCAGCCCACTTGTCAGGCTTATGCTGGCTGAATGGTGGCACTGTATGGTGTCGGAATCGTACAATCGCCCCTCAACTCAAAATCACGTCCTCTTACCAACAACACAACCACGCCAAGCACCTGCGCTATAATTGTAGGGTTCA
>Ga0335075_10005081_pt1 | contig 20478 bp, 9 predicted proteins | sample Lox_Sample_24_FD_206723 | JGI IMG/M metagenome (GOLD analysis project Ga0335075, IMG submission 206723) | Soil microbial communities from Loxahatchee National Wildlife Refuge, Florida, United States - Lox_Sample_2.4 | ecosystem: Environmental > Terrestrial > Soil > Wetlands | place: USA: Florida...
TCGAGCCGAAGGCCGAAGGTCCCGCGGCGGATGCGCTTTCCACTGAGCTGCTGTTCAGCATTTGCAGCAGTCGGTGTCGGTGAAAGTGAGGCCAGGTTTCGACTTTATTACGGCCTCCACTCGCAACTCCGCGCCATATGATGCCGTCTTTCTTTTCAGGCCAAGAAGGACCGATGTCGCCTCCGCCGGAGTAGTCAACGCTTCCTGTCGGTGAAGTTGCCAAGTACATTGCAGGCGGTATGAGTATATCATTATTGGTTGGGAGCTTGCTGCCACCAAATATAGGCAGTAGATGTTGGGTTGTTTTGAGCGATACGGATTCTATGAACGTACCATGGAGTGAGCGGAGATCAGGATGTTCGCAGGGATCGCGAGATAATGTCCAATTGTTGACATAACCTTGATAAGAGTGCCGAGGGTGAGTTGAAGGCATTTTGGGAGGGTCTGCGTATATATCAATGGCAGGGATATCTCGGGCGGGCGAGTTCGGTGCACAAGTTTTTCGAAAAAGATCCCAGTAATGATTGCTGTCCTGCGTTATCCATTGCGGATCGAATAATGCTTCATCGCGAATGGGAGGTGCATCAAGAGGTGGCAAGCTGGAATACGAAGCTTGTACTTCCAATGCTGAAGATAGATGGCGCGATTTGGACTCCTGCTTCACCTTGTCGTTGATTTCTTCCCATGGCACTAGGACGCGCGATTCGTCCATGATGTTCATAGGTAAATCCACGTCCGGAAGGTTTTGTTCCAACTCTTGGATAAGGCCATGCCAAAGCGGCATCCTGCCCATTGCATCTGCCTCGGTGGTCTTAAACGTTGCATTGTGATCTCGAACGCTGATGACATGATCATGATTCCAAGGTGCGGATCGGCGGCGAATCTCTGACGGTTCCACAGCCCAATATGGATTCAAATCATCGTATATTCGGTCAAAGAAATCCTCTATCAAAATGGCATTGTGTTCCAGGGCATACTGGGCCCATACATCAAACCCAGGAGGAGGATGTCGGTGCCTGCGCGCACGGTATTGATATGCGGCAGTACGAATATCACTGCTCTGTTTGGCCAGGAGGCAAGCTTGCCGCTCTTGCGCTTCGAGTATTAGCTGTCCGATGGGGTGTCGGAGGCCAAGCGTGTCCGGATGAGGCTGGGGTTGGTCGACATCGATGGGAGGGCTTGGAGGTAGTGGAGTTTGGCGATGCGGCTCGAAGGATAAGGATGATCGACTTAGAAGCAGGAGGATGCTGACTGTAGAGAATATTGCGATGACGACCAGATATCTGAAGTTTAATAGCCATGGCCCTAGAGTGCGGCGACCAGGCCAGCCGCCCAGCTTAACCGGCATCTTTCGCGGACATGCACTGCTTCAATGTATTGTCGCCAAACATGCCGTTGCCATTTCCATGTCCGTCTGCTGCTATGAGTTGGTAGAAAACCCAACAAAGCAGCTCCTCGGGCTTGAATGTGGCTTTCGAAAAGGGTGAAGCAAAAAGGTAGCCTGGCGATCTTTCGGTTGGTAGACTGCGGATAGACGTGAAGGCGACAAGGCCAGCGTTTTGGTACGATTTTTCGCTTCTAGCAGACCAATGAAGCGTCGAATGTGCTTCCATTGTTAGCAGGCGCTTTGGAAGCTTTGCAATCGAAATTTACCAAGACCACCAAGTATTGCTCTGTTCTTTATAAATCAGTAACGCCTATTTGTCGTTTGACGTCTCCTAGGTGGGGTGACTTTAAACCTAGTAACAGCCTTGGCGAGAACGTCGGACGTTGGTACCGCAGATAGACGACACACTGCAAGAGCTTGGGTCCTAAGCCACCGGCCTTCACTCGCCCGATGGCCATCCTTACGATACTTGCTATCTCTTCTCGGTTGCCAGTGCCGTGGAAGTCTCACCCCTACCTACTGCACCGCTAAGTAGGCCCGGCGATCCGACCCATCAGCCGGCAGATTTGGTACACAACTAGCCCGTTTGAATCTGCGGCCTGGCCTTGTCCTTTTACTTCAACGGCTAGCTATATGGAAATAGATGTTCGTATGTTGACGATGCTTCAGTGGGCCTGATGCGAGAAGCAAACGGAATTTGCTTGACCTTATCATCGCCCGATCATCATTGAGCGAGTTTCTAGTTAATGTACTCCGCATTTCACTTCGATCTCCTGGTCCACCACTGTTCAATACGAGAAGATGCATTCCAATTCTTCGCAGCCATCTTGCACTGCACAATTCCGCATCCTCATGACTCGCAGAAGCGTGAAGTATTGAAAGGTCGGAAACAAATCCGTGGTGCTGTCGACTTTCGCCGCACTGTATTGAGCACCGATCAAGCCCACGTCGTATATGCGACATGGAAAATCCCGCATCGTGGCGAATCTTCCCAATGCTGTGGTTCTTCGGCTCCAAAAACTTGAACTATTCATATGACCTTCGTTGTGCAGGTGACACAAAATGTCATCACTGAAGCACAGGCTAACAAGTTAAACACTGTTCAACATGCGCCAAATTCTTAGCTAGAAGAGAGCGCTCAAAGCTTAGTTGCATTGACTAGTACGAATGGCCCTCGACTATTCTTCAAATCCGTGTCTGATTTATCATGGAGACCAAGGCTGAAGTCCTATCTTAATCATGTCGTTTCTCAGTTCCAAGATCCTTCGAGACCTTTCCTGCAGATACCGGGGTAGAACACCTCCAATTTGTAATTCTAACGCACGTCGACGTCAAAAAGGTAATTGCCCTGCAGCTAAATGTTAGAGCCGATGACTTTCAACCGTTAAGGCATTTGCCTAAGGTGGATATTTAAACAAAGCATATCCCACGCCTGCAGGAGCTGGCCATAGACTCGGGTCTATAAGCGAGCGTTCACAGACATTGAATCCACGTCAATAAAGGACTCCTTTGCCGTCATTGGCGAGCTGTATACGCTGGAGCCGAATACAACGATCCATCTGGGAAGCGTGTCGATTCTACTCGCAATTCTAATCCAATTGGTGTTAGAAAGGATGATTCAGGTTTGCCAATTGGTGTCGGCATCAATGACGATATCTGGCTCCATCTAAAGGCTATATTTAATTCGATGTTGAACCGTACAATTCGAAGATGGCATCTCAAAGGGCTCAAAGATTTGAAAAGCGACGACATTTGTCGAATGATTATCCTGCAATAAATAACGTGGAAAGTTCTAGAAGCATGTTAGCGACTTCATGACTCAGGATAGATATTCTACCTACGATGAATCTCCGGTCCTTTTTGCTAGCAATTCGCTGCGTGTTCGACGCCCAATGACCTAGCATCATTCGACTACTCTCTCACCGCAAGCACTGGTTGGCAAGACGAGACAGCGAAAGAGCGCCCATCATGGTATCCCATAAAGGGTTTGACGTCAACGGAAAGAGCAAGTTAAGGTAGTTTGCTGATTACTTAATTCCGTTATCGGCTGTCTGCAGAATTGCCTCACCTCATGTGCGTTTGGCATTTCATTTGAGTACCAGGTCCATGGGCTGAGATCTTGCATTCCATCTCAATCGTTTCCGACGTACAGTAAAAGACCACTGGACGGCCCGGACCAGCGGAAAATTCGTCAGCATTTCCCGGAAGTTCCGCCGGGCAGGTGGGCCGTATGAGCTAATTAGAGAGCCCTTCTCTTTCAGGTTCACTGAGCGATACCGAACCATTTGGAGTACGCTTTCCGGGTTTTCTTCCACGAGCTTCTGCCTACTGCTCTATCATAGAGATACAAGCTTATGCCAGCCGCGATCAGGTTCAAGCAGGCGCGCCTAGAATAGAGCAGGAAGACAGTCGAGAAGCAGTGCATAAATGGGACCCACAGCAACCATTGGTGAGACAGGCACGGTGCTCAATTTTTGTCCGTTGTTTCACGGATTTAAAAAGGTTGGGTTCCGGCAGTGAGCCTCGGCGCGCCGTTGGCCGACACCTAGGGCTAATGCAAGTAATTGCCAGTTGAGCACATGGCAGAGTTGCCAGTCACGACTACTCCCGGATAGTTTTATGCAAGGTGCTATCATTAACATTTTACTTCTGTTGCGGGGCGGATTTCATCCTGGTGACGATGAAACCCTGTGGGCCACCTTCCAGTCCTTCCCTGATGGTTCGCGGCCGTTACCATACCTTGCTATAGTCGGCGATATGATCGTCTTTCTACCTGCAGCCTCACCTTGTTTCCACGTTCAAAGGAGTGCACCAAGGTCCATTCGTTGGCGGTAGTTTGCGCGATTTTCTTGGAACCGGCCATACGTATTCATGAGAAACGCTCCCATAAGGCTTAGCATTAAGGGATACACTTGGTTGCTCCGTGTTCATCCTTTCCAGCCTTGCTTCCATCCATGATCGTTGCGCAACTCATCACACTCCCCCTTACGACACAACCACCATACTTTTCCTTGTTTCTCTGGTGCCGTGGGGAAGCAGGTATCTCTTCCGACTGGATTGACCGGGCCAAGATAAGCAGCTTATGGTTTAATTGTCGATATGGCTGTATTCGGTCCGAGACCCGTGCCAAAGTGGCACCCAGCAGAGTGGATACCACAGTCGCAACCATCCTCGATCCACGCACAGCAAGGCTGACGGTAGCGTCTTTACCTCGTGAGTATAATCCTTGCGGGCCGAGTCACGCCCGGGGAGCCTTGTCTTTTCAGCGCAAACGTTTTCCTCAAACTGCAAAAAGTGGTGTGCTTTCGAACCCCCATGGGCGTGCAACGGCCCGCGCTTCCATGAGCAATTCTAGGGTTTCGTGGAATTTCGCTCGCTTTCCGAAGGGTTCAAAGTCCATCTACACACCAATCGCCACAGCTAAGGAAAGGGGCGTGTTATCCAGCTCAATTCAAACCTATGGGCTGCTCTTGGAGTGGTAAAGTCATACTTCGAAAAAAAAAAATCCAAACAAGGCCCAGTTTAGCCGTATTGGGTCAGGAGCCGGAGCCGAACTTGGCGATTATGCCAAAGGTCCAGACGCAACTCTCGGTAGTTGCTGACATGCGAACATGATTCCATCTCAGCCGCGCAGACATAACTTTGACCATATTCGATCCTTCCAATTCTGTCTCACCCTGCAGATTAACAGCGGATACGCTCCGCGGCAGAGGCGGAGCCAGGCCGGAGGCGCGAAGAAACGAGCCGTCCCGAGCTCCACCATTGCATGAAACATAGTGACATGCCTGTGAAAGGAGTCTGACGTGTGGTGCTAGAGTATAAGAGCCGATACCTCCTTCGAAGAGCACTAAGAAATTTCTACGCTACCACATTAACTACTCAACTTCTATGACTACTTATGTGCGATTACACGCAGGTCGAATATGCCTGTGGGCATTTGAGATACATCGTAAAAGCATGGTGCACCAATTATCCGGAAACGCAAAGAAGGTGTCCTCTGAATGTAGTCGCAATGTTAGTCAACCGGCTCCCTTGATAATCATGGATGTAAATTGACCAAGACGCCGCAGAGAGTATCGCCTAAATGAGAAGTGCGGTGATTGTCGCACCACACCAACATCCAAATCAACATCGCAAAGGTAATGAAAGATTTGGTTGGAATGCACCAGCGAGACAAACGCATTCAGTCACACGCTGTCGCTTTGTCATGTCTGCCGATCGCGCAATGTATGGTGTCTTATGAATTTTTGCCCCCCGCGCCAACTCTTGGACTGAAGAAGATCTGAATCCGGACGAGTTGACTAACCCGCCGATGCAGATATGCTCGGATGTGGGAGTCGCACTGATAACAAGAACCACCATACGGCAAATTGATGCGAAACGAAACGACGTGGGATTTTTTTCTTTTCTTTTCAGGAGTTTGGCAATACGGCAATTCGGCGTTTCAAGGAACACAGGAGATACAGGTGGCAAAAGAAAGCACGCACTGGCGGGCTGCAAAATCGCCAACACGGAGAAGCTGGACATCTCACGTTGGTCATCCTTTACTGTGGATCTTCGAGTGACCATGGCACGATGGTCGTATGGGGCGCGGTGCAGCTGGCTTGGTGTTGCACACCTTTGAAGCGCCGGCACATTTCTCGAATCAACTCATTTCGCAGCCAGCATTCCCAAATCGCTGTGCTTCTGTACGTGCTACGCATCTTTGTGCGACTTTTTGTAACATAGATCGTCCGGGCATAATTCGAATGCCGGGACGACAAGCAAGCGAGGCTGAAGATCAGGCTGTCGATCAACGGCGACAGAATTGAACATCCCTCCGTCAGGCACCGTCCGAAGTGAAGATCGCCACCAACGTTGTCGAAGATTAACGAGGCTCTGCGAAGCACATTGACGCAAGGAGCCATATTTCATGCGGTCTGACGACTTGCGGATAGATGGGGAATGTTGTATTTCAGGGTCTTTCACTAAGAAAAAGTCCGGATGGCGATGTGCCGGCCAAACTGGAACGAAGCCAGTAGGATGGCAGCAAAATTCCCGACACCTTGGGTTGCACTAAATCAAGCTATTGTGCCACGCCTGGACAAAGCGCCCATAGGCTGAGAAACCAGCAAAACCGCGAGGACGAGCCCGGAAACCACCGCGTTCGCCAGCCAATCTCGTTGATCTCTATGCTTTCGTGATCACAGCTTAGTGCAGAAAGACCAGCCCAGCCCCCATCCTCCCGTCTGATCCTCACCACACGACACCTTCAGTGCTAGGAACACCTTGTATTGAAGATGCTCTCTGAGGTCGCCGATTTATCTTCCGCTGCCGCCTGCGTTTCCATGAGAAAATTTTTTTACACCGCTCCTAAATAACGCTTGCTTCGCCACTAAAAACGGAACTTCTGGACCTTCAACATCGGCCGCGTGGAGCCAAAACGTTCTCAAAGATCTATTCGACGTTGCGTTTGACATGGATTGCACTTGGAGTAACATCCGCGGAGATTTAATTAGAATCGCGCGTGCCGGAGAATGCCCTATCGAAGGCTCATGGAAAGGTTCGGTCCTGAAACGAAGAACAAGATGAGACGTCAATCACAACCGCTTGCGACATTGATATCCGTGCAGTCGTATGAACCTTGAAGCTCATCATGCAAAATCGGTTGATATTTGCCGGCGCATGCAGTCAGGCCATGGCCCAGGCTAAAACTTGGAAGGTCAAGCTCGAATCAATTGAAGAGCGGGTCAACGTATTGACGTGAGAGAAAGCTCGACATTGGCTACCTCAGAATTGGGCGCCTGCGATTACTCTTCAGTCCGAAGGCGATTGTCTAGGTCGGGTAATCCTACCCCTTTCCGAGTCCCATTTTCTCGTGATAAGCAGCGCGAGTTTGAATCTTGATTTTGTTTAATCAATTTGTCAAGCTGGAGCGGATCGGCCAGTTCTAACTGCAAATAGTTGCGATGTCGGATGGCGGGAGATGGAATACGACAGCATTGAAAAGCTTACGCGTAGTTTCGTTCTGGCAGCCCAATCTCTAGCATTTCTACTTGATACATCGGCGAAGGCGAGACCTGCGGGACTTATTAATGAATCTCGACATGATTATGATCTCAACTTTTCGTCATCGCTCGAGAAATTTACCACGGATGTATATTAAGGGGCAATAAGCTGCGGAAGGCTTATGAAACGCGGCAGTTAGAGTTTAAAGTCGCTAGTCTACTCTACCGTACGGTAGGTTGATGATCCGCTTTCAGCCTTCAGATCTGTTCTGCTTATCCCCTCTGAAGTAACCCCAGGCCGCCAAGTTTCATCGGCAGTTTCTCTGTACTGGTAGAGTACGCGTTCAATGAAGGACCATTGGAACTCTCCAAAAGACCACAAGAACCGAGCCTTGGTCTTGCCATGCTTCAGCACAAGAAGAAACTTCACTCGACACTCTACGATAAGCCGTCAACTTGGCTGTCAGAACATTATTCTTTTTGCTCAAAATCGGTCCAGCTCACTCCGGTCTCGAACACCATCAACTCTCAAAATCCTGCATGAATTCGCGATGTTTGTCGGGTCGCAGGTCCGACTGCCATTGAAACCTAGCAGTGGCATACGATACAGTGGTATTTTCGCCAACATTATGACATCGTGAGAACTTCTCTTTTGAAAGTGAATGCCTGCTCAACTTGACTGGTTCGCAGCTTTCCATGTATTCGGCCATTTTATCCGCCGCTGCATATGAACTTACCGATTAGCTGTTGATGGTGATGTTTGACGACAGTGATTTGCCTAGGATACCTGATCTAGGTGTGGTAGGTTAACCTCCCAAATTTCTGCGCAGCTGCCAAGCAGTCGTGCTGCTGGAGTTCAGAAATCTTTTCTATAAACGTGAACAACCTTGATCAATCAGGAAGGTAAATCATTGCTCCAGCCAAACAACCTTGAGGACGTCGTGCGGGGACGCAGATCCATGAGGTGCTGACTGCAATCCGTGATGTAACCTGCGGAGCACAACGTTGCTGCGGGCCACGGCGACCAGCAGAACATTCGGTAGCATAATGATCGAGTAAGCTATCGTCACCGGATAAAGGCCTCATTGGCCATCCATTTCAGAAATGCCGTGTGTAGGCGCTGAGACGGAGTAGTTAATTTCAACAGGTTTTGATAAACAGGTCGAAATGCTGGGCCACTTGCTACCAATCGCAGCTGTCATGATTGCAGCCTTCAGCGCTACCTGTGGCGTCGTTGCGCTTCCACTGTCGAAGCGTGATTCTTCACAGTGTCCAGGATACAAAGCTTCGAATGTTGTCCAGGCTTCTAATACTCTCACGGCCGACTTGAATTTGGCTGGCCCAGCCTGTAATGTTTATGGCACCGACCTGACGGACCTGAAGCTGTTTGTCCAATATGAGGTATGTCAGCCAAGACTGCAGCACAAAGACGTGGATCTAATTGCATTAAAGACTGATACTCGACTGCACATTAAGATCTACGACTCTGCCGAATTCGTATATCAGGTGCCGACTGAAGTGTTGGCTCGGCCTGAGCCAGATATCAGTACAAGTTCCGACGCCAGCGCTCTGAGCTTCGAGTGGACAAACAACCCATTTGCGTTCAAAATTGTGAGAAATTCCAATAGAGAGGTTTTGTTCGACAGTTCCGCTGCTCCATTGATATTCGAGTCTCAATATGTGCGTCTGCGTACGAGCTTACCGGACGGCCCGTCTCTGTATGGCTTGGGAGAGCACACCGATCCATTCATGCTCAATACCACAAATTACATCCGAACGCTGTGGTCTCGGGATGCCTACTTGGTACCATCCGGAACTAACCTCTACGGCAATCATCCTGTGTATTTTGACCATCGCGGAGAACTAGGGACTCATGCCGTCTTCTTGTTAAATTCCAATGGAATGGATATCAAAATCAACAATACCGGTCCAGGCACGCAGTACCTCGAATACAACACACTCGGTGGCATCATCGATCTCTACTTTCTTGCCGGTCCAAATCCAATTGAGGTTGCACAGCAATATTCGGAGACGGCGGGCAAAGCCGTTATGATGAGCTATTGGCATTTCGGATTTCACCAGTGCAAGTATGGATATGAAGACGTTTACATGGTCGCCGAGGTTGTCGCCAATTACAGCTCTGCGGGAATACCGTTGGAGACAATGTGGACAGATATTGACTATATGGTGAGTCAGATCTCGACGGAAGGGCTATTTGGACTGTGTCCGATCCCGTTGACTAATGAAGCAAATACCGTTACGGGATCGGAGATTCAAGATGACTCTTTCCATTTGAACTTCTAACTGATGTCCTACAGTATCTGCGAAAAGTATTCACATTGGATCCTTTACGATTCCCGCTGGAGCTCATGCAGCAGCTGGTCAGTACGTTGCACTCCAGACAGCAACACTACATTATGATGGTGGATCCAGCCGTTGCGTACCAAAACTACTCAGCATATGTGAATGGCGCCGAACTCGATATTTTTCTCAGATACGCAAATGGCACCATTTTCAACGGTGTCGTATGGCCTGGTACAACAGTATTCCCGGACTGGTTCAAGTCTGAGACCCAAGAGTACTGGAACGGCGAGTTCGACACATTCTTCAACGCCGAAACAGGTGTCGACATAGACGCTCTTTGGATTGATATGAACGAAGCTTCGAACTTCTGTACTTATCCTTGTTCAAATCCCGCCGCCTTCGCTATTACCAATGACGATCCGCCAGCTCCACCACCCCTTCGAGGCAATGCGCGACCCGATATTCCGGGATTTCCATCTGACTTTCAGCCATTACCTCCGCCGTCATACAAGTTGCTGAAACCGCGGCAGGGCTCAGCATCAGGCAGTATGCTTGGGTTACCAAATCGTGACTTGATCAACCCTCCTTATCAAATCAATGACGCCGCTGGCTCAATAAGCAATCTTACCATATTCACCAATGTCATCCACGCAAACGGCCTATACGAATACGATACGCACAATGTCTATGGTACAATGATGTCTGTGACCTCGAGAAATGCGCTCTTATCTCGGCGTCCTACAGTTCGACCCTTGGTTATCACTCGCTCTACATTTGCAGGAGCGGGTGCTCATGTTGGACACTGGCTTGGAGATAATAACGCTGATTGGGACCACTACCGTATTTCAATTGCTGAATTGATGGAGTTTGCTAGCTTGTTTCAATTGCCTATGGTTGGAAGGTAACGTCACATGATGTACCCATGCCAATAGGTCACGTCAAGACTCATCTCTCGCACAGCGATGTCTGTGGCTACGCAGGGAATACAACCGAGACACTCTGCGCCAGATGGGCGACTCTTGGAGCTTTCTCGCCCTTCTACCGAAACCACGCTGCCACTGGGAAGATATTCCAAGAGTTCTATCGTTGGCCTTTGGTTGCGCAGGCAGCGAAAAATGCGATTGGTACGCGCTACCGGATGCTTGACTACATTTACACTGCACTCTATCAGCAGACTCTTGATGGAACACCTCTGATAAATCCGTTGTACTTCCTCTACCCGAACGACCAGAACACGTTTCCCATTCAGTATCAGTACTTTTGGGGCTCTAGCATCCTTGTATCTCCAGTGACGCAGGAGAACGAAACTAGTGTCGATATATACCTTCCGGATGATGTATGTCCTGCTTTCTCAAAGATATTGAAGTCCTGCTGACTAATATCAGCTGTTCTACGACTACTGGACGGGAGATGAAGTCCAAGGTAAAGGTTCTTGGATAACGCTTGACGATGTAGACTTCACTACGATCTCTTTGCACATTCGAGCAGGCACCGTTCTTCCTCTTCGCTTGAACGGCGCTAATACGACGACGGAGCTTCGCAAACAAAACTTCGAGCTACTCATTGCTCCAACATCCAACGGTACAGCGACCGGCGAGCTGTACCTTGATGACGGGAACAGCATCGTTCAAGACGCTATCTCTTTCATCACATTTACATATGCCAACGGAACGATATCGACCAGTGGCTCTTTCGGATACAACCCCGGAGTCGCAGTTGTCCAGCTCACAATCCTTGGTGGCAGTGGTCAAGCGAAGACGCAAACTTTGAATGCAGATGTGCCCAAAAGAAGTTTGACGGTTAGCTTGTCATTGACAGAGCCCTTTGAAATAGCTGTGTAGCAGACGTCCAAGGCCGGGATTCCATGAACAGATGATCAACGATTCTAGCTAACTGTAGAAATATGATATGACGATCGACCTGGTGTCCTCAAATTCACAGGAGATAAAACTCTACAAATACGTTGCAATTTACAAGTGTATGCTTGCGAAGTCTTTGCTTACAGCTCTGAGACGGAGTACGTCCTATTCTTGATTCTATGTGCAAAGCGGTAATGATCCACATTTTGCAGCAACTTTGTTTTAAACATAAGCGACTATTGCCATTCTATTCCATTGCTTTAATAAGTGTACAGTAGTTCCTCGAGAGGGTATCACTCATCTATCAACCCGACGCGTCCGCAACCTCAGCAAACCACTGCCGCAACGCCGTAGCCAAAACGCCAGAGAGCTCGCGCACGTCTCGAACAACGAGCCACCATCTAAACGGGAAAGTATCCATGTACCGCTTGCGCACCAGTTGCATCTGGCCACTATCGTCCTGTGTAAACTCTGCCGTTTGCAAGTCCATGATACTCTGCTCCTTCTCGCCGCCAGCGCTTGCGACACTGGCAGCAGCATCCACAACGACGAACACAATCATAATGCGCTGCTCCTGCGCCTTGCGAACGAGCCGCGCAACGCCATCGTGGTCCTCGCACACCCCATCCGAAATCACCAGCATGAGCTGCCACAGCTCCGCCGCCGCGCCGCTGGCCCTCCTCCTCGCGTCCTGGAACAGCTCGGTGGCGGAGCGCACCAGCGCGAGGACGTCGGTGCGGCGCTGGTCGAAGGCGAAGCCGGCGAAGACGGCGACGCCGGCGTCGTCGGTGAAGGGCCGCTCGAAGGGATGGTGCACGCGCACGGCGTCGCCGAAGCCGACGACGCACAGCTCGCCGGCCTCCAGCGTCGCCAGCGCTTTGGACACCAGGCACAGCGTCTCGAAGGCCAGGTCTTTGCTGCCGCCCTCGGCCATGCTCTTGCTGTCGTCCAGCGCGATCATCAGCTGGTAGCTGCGCTTGGTCGGCACGGTGCGCCGCATCCAAATCTTGTCTTTTTTGTAGCCGGACGCTATGTACGGGATGATGCGCTTCATGTTGAGGCGTTTGCCGGTGCGGTAGTCGCCGCGTAGTCTGGTTGCCAATGTAGGTGCCAGGATGAGTCGTAGTTGCTCTGTGAGCATAGCTGCGAAGGGCTGCATGGCCGACGCGTGCTTGTTCCAAAGAGCACGGGCGGCGGCTCGGGACTCATCAGAAGGTGCGCTGTCTTGGATGTTGACTGTAGACAGTCGCTCATCTACCTCGTCAATATCGGATTCCGACTCAGCGTACTGTTCGTGGCCATAGCGATTGTGAATTTGTGTAGACCGCTGATCGCCGATGAAAGTTCTTGAAGTGCCATCAACAGTAGGCTGCCGTTCAGATAGATCGGGGAGTTCGGTGTCCGTCATCGCGGCATCTTCAGTATTAGCGTTATCCTCCTGATCTCCATTGGGGATCAAGCTTTCAGACGTCTCTTCGTTGTTCACATCAATCGAATTTTCGGTGTCAAGCGCGATTACTTGATCTTGTTTCGCGGCTCCTAGTGCCTGGGCATCCGCAGGAGTGTTATCGTCTGGTAAATGCTCGAAATCAGCATCTCTGAGTTCTTCATCTCGAGCCTGAGTATTTCTTTCGCCTTCGGGACGTTCTCTGGCTGCTCGGATTTGCCGTTGCTGATTATACCAACGTTCGATTGTATCTCCGAGCTTCGTGAAGGCCTCAGCTTTTGCAGCGCCTTGCAAGTCATCGTCTCTACCAACGGTGTCTGCAGTTCCATCTGCGCCTGAGCCGGCTTTGTCAGCGGTGTTACTGGAAGATCCTTGTGGTCTATCGCTATCACTTTGCTCCTGCTGTGCTGTTGTCAAGTCATCGTTGCCTTGGCCTTCTTGACTCTCCGCAGCAGTCAAGCCTCCAGATTTGTTCATTGTGAGAGCGTCGTCACCAGCTGTTTCATCTTCGGCTGCGGCATCCATTGCATCTTGTGCAACTTCTGAAGTATCATCAGCATCCTGTTGTTCTGCCTCTACGCTTGCAGAAGCCTCATCCTCTCGATCGCTACGAATGTCTTCCTCTCCATTCACTGGCGGCATCTCCTCTGAGATCGCATCTGAGTTCATATCTTGTTCGTCATTCTCCAAATCATAGCCTGCTTCTATAGCATCATTATCGTCGAGTTCATCCATTTCGTCAAGATTTTCATCATTTGATTCGTCCTCACGTTTCCCTTCAAGTTGCATATCATCCGGCAATTCCAGATTCTCACTCTCCTGAACATGTGGATCCATATTCTCAAGTGACTGCTGGTGGATTTCCTCCGACTCTTCCGCCGGAACGTCTTCCTCGCCAAATTCACCGTCTTCCTCTATGTTATCATTCGGCTGTGCAGTAGTCTTTTCGTCTTGCCGTATTCCTTTGCTTTTGTCGGTCTTTTTGTCTTTCTCTGCCTCGCCACCGTCATCCCACATCTTCTCGTCCACAGCGCCAGGGCCAAGGTCGTCGACATCTCCAACCTCCTCATCTATATCACCGTGGTCATCTGCGCTTAGCTCGGACTTTGTATCGTCATCCTTTTGCTCATCTCGATCAGGAATGTCACCCATCTGCCCTTCCAATTCTGCATCAGCCATGTCGACAGCATCCTGCTCATCTTCAATTTCTTCTTGACGCTCAGCATTCCTTGAGTCTTCGGCCAGTTCTGTGAGATCTTCATCTTCTCTTATGTCTTTACTGATATCTTCAGCACCTTCTCCGTCGCCCAGGCCTGTGCCTCCTTCAAGTTTCTCGCTTTCTTCGCCCTTCTCATTCGAGGTTTCAGGAGGTGTGCAGAATCCTTCCTTGCCCAAATGGACAAAAGCCTTCGCCAAATGGTACGACAATCGACATGTTGCCGCATGTAGCAGTGAGTATTTATTCAATGCATCATTGACCAAGGCTTGATGCTGATGGAATATCGGCGCCACAACCGCACAGAGTGCTGTTGAGGTGTTGAGGTCGTCGCGATGAATCGTTGCAAGAAGTTGGAGGATCGTCCTCACTGATTCTGCCGTTGAAGTGATATTATACGATCGCAATACGGAGGTTGATCTAGCTTCATCTTTGACCAGCCAGGCTGTCTCATCCTTTGACAAAGAGGGAGAAGCCTGGACTCCGTTGATATCTTGTATTGAAGCCAGTATGAAGTCGATCGCGCTGAAGAGGGTCTTCTGAAAAGACTCCAGGTTCGGGTGGATATCACCAGATATCACCACTGAATTCCCATGCTCCTTTGTTGGGTACATCCATGATTTCATTTCGCTCAGCACCGGACCAAATTCTGGAATCCGTTGACACCAGATGTCGACATCTTCGTGAAGACCTTTGAAAGTAGATTCACATTGATCTCGAATATCAATGTGAGCGACGCAGACGAGAGGTTGTTGAAGTGCAGGCAAATTGCAGAATTTGAGCGCCAGTTCAGCAAGTTTGTCAATATGTTGTCGTAGCTCATCTAACACTGCTGAAGCCTTCAGACCACCCATTTCGGCTTGTGCTTCGAGAACACGGCCAAAAACTTTAAGAATGGGCTGTAGCCAAAGCACCATCCGTCGAGCCCTCTCGAGATCATTGAAAGTCTCCAGTGGCTCAGTCCGCAAACCTTGTTCGCCACAGGTCAAGGTTTCATTAAACACATTCAAAGCTGCCGATAGATTGAATTGCTCTAGGAGAACCTTGGATAATCCTTTCCGTTGCTCGAGTTGTCGATACAGTAATCCTTCGAGGTATCCGACACTTCTAGTAACCTCCGCTGGCGTCAAGTCACCGCTATGCTCGCGCAGAACTTGTCGAACCTGTGGCATGAGGTCGAGAGCCCGTTGGAAATTGTACTCCGCTGATTGGAGTGTGGAGTTCGTGTCAATACCAGGAAGAGTAGCTGTCCTGGTGAGAACTTTCGAAAAATCACTTTGTTTGGACAAGTGCATGTCCGACAAGTTGTACTGAATACCCATTCGTCGCAATTCTCGCAATGTTTCAGCAAAAAGACGGCGCTTTTGCATTTTAAGGTGCTTGACGATATCTCTGTTATCTTCCTTCAAACTAGAGGGTGTCTCCTTTCGCAGTTGAATCATGGAGTCTTTCAAGTTGGAGAGAAAATCGTGGATAGGCAGATATCCGCTAGTGACAGTCGCAGCTTCACATAACTTCTGCATCAAAGCAGTGGTACTCGCAATGTTTTTAAATCGCGATGGAATCCTCTCCCAATCATTGACGCTCCGAGAACATACTTGCAGGGCCAAAGAGTAGGTTTCTGTCCCTGCTGAGAGCCTCCTTGGGAAGCTGGATGGACTCGAAGACGTAGGTGCGTCGATTACTGATTCCGGGATGCCACTGCTCACAATCGAAGTCACTGGCGTTTGTAAGAGCTGTCTCAGCTTGCGAACTAGCCTGAAGAGCTTCCTGTGAGACGCCTTAGCGCTCTGTCTCAAGGCTTCGATTGTCGTATCTTTCCAACTAGCCAGTTGCACTACCTCTTTCACATCTCGCTCCAGCCCTTGGCGTCCCTTGAGGATAGCTTCTTTTACTGGTACTGAAAACCATTCGTAAAAGCGAACGAAATTTGATACCGAACTGTGAACAATTTCTATTTGTGGCTGTTGTTTTAGGCGTTGTTGCAGCTGGGCTAGAAATTGTTTCAGCAATGTGAGGCGTTGATTATATTGACCGAGAGGAGTTGATTCCATGAAACTCTGCAGAGTCCTAAGTAGCTCTACAGTATGAGCTTCCAAGGTTTGTTGAGAGGAGAGCAATGAGTTCGGTACTGCAATTATGTTTTCATATGCAACGAACCACCAGCTCTTGGCGTCTTCTGAAGCTTTTTCAACTTCGATATCAAATAATCGTAGCCATGTGCTCAGTTCGAGACGTCGCCAACTAATTATGAGCTTGGTGAGATCATCAAATATGTCAGCCGAACTGAACTCTCGACTTGCAACCCTGTGCCACTCATGGACCGTTTCGTGCAGCTTTTCGGACTTGGTGAGGAATTTCACAATGGGCTCTGAGTGGCTGGATGCTTCAATCTCATTACAGATGCGGATTACCTCTGCGATGGTATCATGCTCTGGCCAGTGCTTTTGGAATCCTAGAAATTTCCCTGCCGCGTTTTGTACGACGGTGATCAATTTTCTTGCTTCCTCAACATTCGAATCCTTATAGAAATTGTACGTTCCCGTCGCTTTGGACAATTCTGACACTGATCGAATGCAGTGCTGCACCTTGAGCAGCAACGATGGTAACATTTCGATAGCAGTTTCGGTAGTCGATGAATGGCTGCGCGTGTGACAAATTGTGTGGAGGATGTATGCGTCTGAATCCAAGGTCTTGTAGTAGATCGAGGAATGGATATCAGCGATGCGAATTGCCATTTCTCTTGATAGCGAATCTTGATCACCACTGCCTTTTGAATGTGACCCAATATCAGAGGTCGGGAACATGGCTTCAAACTCTTCATTGTCGACAGTTTCTTCGTCCTCCTGGGCGCCTCGATAAACGTATAGACTTGATTTCTTGACATTCTGCTCCTGTTCTTTCGTGACTCTGTCACGCCACGTTTCGTAAAGTCGAGAGAAGATTGACGATGCACAGTTCTGAAAATTACTGTTGGCACCGATACCAGAATCAATGCTTCGGGCAATTGCGAGTTCAGCCAGAACCTCCAAATCCAACGTGGATGTATGGATTTCTGGAATTTTTAGGTCACGATAAGTTCTCAATCGGACAAGGAGATTCTTGTCATTCACTGAACGCTTTCTCTTTTCAGCATCGCGAAATTCAAATCCTATGACGAGGCACTGAAGGAATCCAATGAGAGGAATAGTGAGATCGTCATAGGCACGAAAGTTGTCCCTCAGTCGTTGGATTACTTTGTGAATATTGCTCCTTGTTACGTCCAGATCCGCTGATCCATTTGCTGTTAACAGGGGCTGCACCGTTCGAAGGACATTATCGAACTCGGCTTGTAAATCGGGTAGCTGAGATTTTTCAGGTCGGCAAATTGCATCGACCGCCGGTTCATTGCCAAGGGTTCGAAGCTTGGATTCAACTTGTCGTATGCGAAGAGTCGTAGATTGACCCGAGAACACATTTTCAAAGGCTAGCAAGCCATTGAGTTTCGCTTCAAGATCGCCTTTCTCAAACCTCCAATTCGACCTTGCGAGAGCTTGCTTTGTCGCTGGGTCAAAGACATGATTAGGAACATAGAGAAGGATAAGAAGCAGTCCGAAAGAGATCCAAGCTTGCGAAGCGACTTGCTCTTTGTCGATGTCCTGGTTTGACGTGGTCGAGTTGATGCCATAATCGATTAAGTGGATCAATTGTGATAGAGTTTCGCGCCCTTCATGCGAAGTCAAGTCGAGCGACACTTTTGCCTTCATGTTCTCCCACATAGACCGCAAGATGTTTATCATGCATGTCGTAAGATCCTCGGAGAAAAAGGGTGCTCCAAGAGACATTATTTTCCCCAGAAAGCTGGATTCCTCTCGAAATGACCCTAGAGCGTACAGCGGGAGCTCAGCTACCTCATATAGTTGTCGATTTATGAACCTAAGGGTATGCTCAGGGCTCAAGAAACCACTCTCTGATTCTGTCGTAGAGTAGGCAAGACGCACAAGGAGGGATTTTGCGTCTTCATGCGATTCGGCGAAAATCTGATGGTCCCATTTCGTGGGTCGCTTTGCAAGCAGTGCCGAGACTTGTCGAAGAACAGCCATATTATCATGCTCAAAATCCGCCAGATGCCGTACGTTGAGCACGACCAGTAGAAGACGGAATTGTTCGTTAAAGAAATATCCCTGCAAAGCATCTCCAGTTTCTGCTTCCATTGACTCAAGATTTGCTTTAAGATCAAGAATCAATTTGGTAGCATCTATATCCGTACCAAGTACCAGGGACATCGCTTTGCCAAAAGATGCACGAACTGAACAGAGGTCGTGGACTGAGACGCGGCTTGAGAAAGACACCTTATCGAAGCGATCCGCCAGGCTTTCAAGTTGCAGAAACATGTTTAACCGTGCGATCGATGGAGCAGTTTTCGGTCGAAAGTGGTGCCAAAGTTGTTCCATGGCTTGTCCTGTGGAAAGCCTAATTGGAGATGAAAACTCGTCGATCAATAGAAGATATTGACGGAGAGCGGACGTTGCACTAGACCGGTTGCTATCCTCTCGCGCCTCTAGTTTCTCACGTCCTAGTTCGATAATGGCTTGTTTCATCGCGTCGTCGAAGAATTGGCCTGTGACAAGGTGAAAGACATTCCACCAGAAAGCAATGGCTCTTTCAAGAAGTTCTAGAACTTCCTAGCAATTGTTAGTTATTAAGATCCACAGTCAAAGGGGATTTGCTTACTTGTTGCTGGTTTTCGAGCACAATGATGGACTCAACGTTTGATTTCATGGCATCTAAGAAAGCACGGAGGAAGCAAGCCAGATGGCCGCTCTCACCGACAACATTGGGCTTACGAACAGCGACAATCGAGCGAGTGAGGGCATTTGATAGTTGCTCTGCATTGGCATCACGAATTACACTTTCAAATGCGTAATCCATCATCAATACTTGTAGCGAGATTTCATACAAGGACGCAAAGCCAAAAGGGTCCAGCGTCCAGGTTGATCCTGCACGCAGAGGAATTTCGTCATTCAATGGATGAATACTCTGTCAATACAGTAAGCTTCACGCCTCCATGGAAAAGTCAGTCTCAATCATACCAGGCTTCTCTGTCCATCATTTGGTCCCGAAATATTCAGTTTCTGCACCCGATCCGCGAGATGCTGGATACACTTCATCGCGGCTAAGGTCTCCTGTTTGTTAGCACCGCCCGGCAGGATTCCGACAGGTATTTGCGATTGAAACTGGCTGATGATATTGGCATCCACGGGAGCCAGGTGATCAGTAATAGTGATTCCGAGCTCTTTGCCCCCGACTGCTACGTTATTAAAGTCTCTCGCAAAGTTTCGGAAGCGGTACATCTTCGACTCCAACAAGAATGCAGCATATGGCGCGGGAATATTCGGTGTCTTCACGTGAAGCTCGACTACCCGGTTGTGCATTGCCTTCGATAATTCGCCATGCTTGGGATCCATTGTCAAAAAGAGCCGGAAGTTCTTGTGCGGTCGAATGCTCCGAACCATTCCATTCTTCAACGGCTGCTCATTGATGATGAGTTGCCCATTTGGCTCAAGAAGCGAATTAAGTCGGTCTAAGACGGCTGGTTTGCATAAGTTCGCGTTGTCGAGCACGATCCATTCGCCTGCCTCAAGAGCCTGGACTAGAACACTATCTGTCCACTCGAATCGAGATTCTAGAGTTTCTTTACCTTTATGCTCGAGACTTTTAGCGGTGTGGAGCAGTTTTGATACTTCAGGTGTAGCAACGGGAGATCTAGTTGCAATCTCCAGCGCCAGGATAGCAGCAGCGAGCGTTAATTTGTCTCCTGTGGCTCGTCGTACATTAAGCAAGTCCGCAAATAGTCTAGGGACGTAAGATTTGCTTTCGCTGAGCGCACGCGACATGAGCTCATCGGCTATCCTCCAAAACCTTTGGAAAAATATTCCCAGTGGCCGCCGTGGATCACCTTGCTCAAAGCTGCCAACGAGGTCCGAAGCGTCGATATCAGCGCTCAGTGGGAAAGTAATTAGGCAAGCACCGCAAAGAGCAGCCAGGGACTGGATCAAAGACGACTTTCCCGCACCGGACTCACCAACAAGTAGAATTGGAGAGTTCTGCTGGACTGCGAGTATCATGCTCTCGAATATAGTGAAATGGGATACAGCCATATGGATCTTTGGAGAGACTTGCGTGGTGTAAGGGTCTCTAGGCATTGAAGCCAAACCTACCACATAGTTTTCAGCAGTCAAGTCATGGAAGAAGGATCGGTTCGTGGGTGGAGAGTTGAAAACTTTCCTGTACGCCAT
>Ga0335075_10005085_pt1 | contig 20465 bp, 13 predicted proteins | sample Lox_Sample_24_FD_206723 | JGI IMG/M metagenome (GOLD analysis project Ga0335075, IMG submission 206723) | Soil microbial communities from Loxahatchee National Wildlife Refuge, Florida, United States - Lox_Sample_2.4 | ecosystem: Environmental > Terrestrial > Soil > Wetlands | place: USA...
GCGGGGCCTGGGCCAGGTAGACCGGGCGTCCGTCGAAGGGATAGCTCATCAGTGTGATCGCCGACATCGCCTCGAGGTTGCGGTCGGTGAGCACGACCCCCTTGGGGCGTCCGGTGGTGCCACCGGTTCCGACCAGCATCACCATGTCCCCGGGCGGCGTGGCCTCGGCGGGCGGATCGTCGTGGGCAGCGTCAAGCCAGGAGCGGAAGGCCTGCGCCAGGTCGTCGCCGTCGCCGTCGCCGAGGCGGACAAGCGTCGTCAGCTTCGGAAGCGCCGGGGCGATCGCGGCGACTAGCTCGTCGAAGGCCGGCTGGAAGATCAGCCCTGAGCAGTCGAACAAGTCGAGCAGTTCCGCATTCTCGGCCGCCGCGTTGCGCGGGTTGATCGGGCACCACACCGCGCCCGCCCGGGCGATGCCGAAGACGCAGGAGAACGCGGTCGGGTCGTTGGCCGAGAGGATGCCGACCTTATCCCCGGGCTGGACGCCCGAGCGCCGAAGGGCTCTGGCGACCGCGTGGGAGAGATCCACGACCTCGCCGTACGACAGCGACTTCCCGTCGAGCGTCAGGCAGGATGCCCCCGGATCCAGGGAAGCGCCCTTATCCAGATAGAAGGTCAGCGACATCATTGTCTCCGTACTTCCGGCTTCTCCGGCGACACGATGATCGTGGCTCTTTCATTGGACATGTGTCAAGAATTTTCTGGACGATCGGTCAAAAACTGCTCGCTGAGATACGCTTACGGCGTGGCGAGCTCAACTGCGGCGAGGCTTCGAACCGGTGTCGACAAGTTCGAGGACCGCCGTCGGGAACTGGCCGACGCCGCATTGCTGACGTTGGCCGACCTTGGTTACGCCCGCACCAGCCTGCGCACGATCGCAGAGCAAACGAATTTCTCCCACGGGCTCCTGCACTACTACTTCGCGGACAAGACCGAGCTGATCACCTACTGCGTCCGGCGATACAAGACGGCCTGCGTGCAGCGATACGAAGGCCTGCTCGCCGAGTCGTCCACGCCCGGCGAGCTCGCCGAAGCCTGCGGCAACGGCCTAGCGGCAACACTGGCCGACGCTCCGCTCATGCATCGGCTCTGGTATGACTTGCGGTCGCAGTCCCTGTTCGAGGAAGCTTTCCGCGACGATGTCGCAGAGATCGACGGCCTGCTGCAGGACATGATCTGGCATCTCGTCCGGGCCTACGCCAACCTCACCGGCAGTGAACCCACCTGCTCGCCCGCCACTGCCTACGCCATGTTCGACGGGCTCTTCTACCAGGCACTGCAGCGCCACCTCGCCGGCTCCGACACAGCGTTCGGCGACCTCCGGCAGAACTGCCGCGATCTGCTGCCCCGGCTATTCGCCTGAGTGGTTAGCGGGCCTGTCCTGGCTCTTTCTTCGGCTCCTCCGTCACGTCTGACCGGGGTTCCGGCACGGCGACATCACCACCCTCGAGCTGGAGGCTGGGCACCACCGGCGCGAGCCAGCGCGGCAGCCACCAGGCGTGCGCGCCGAGCAGCGACATGATCCCGGGCACCAGGATCATCCGCACCAGCGATGCGTCGATGAGCACCGCGAACGCCATTCCGATCGCGAGCATCTTCACCGTCGGGTCCGGGTTGATCACGAAGCTGGCGAAGACGACGATCATGATGAGGGCCGCGGTCGTGATCACCCGGGCCGTCGCGCCGATCCCGATCGCGACGCTGCGGTGCGCGTCGCCGGTTACCAGCCAGGCCTCGTGCACCCGGGAGAGCAGGAAGACCTCGTAGTCCATCGACAGCCCGAACACGATGCAGAACACCAGCATCGGCACGTAGGCCGGGATGGGCAGCGTCGACTGGAGGCCGATCACGCTCTTAGCCCAGCCCCATTCGAAGATCGCCACGATGACGCCGTATGCCGCGCCGATCGACAAGATGTTGAGGACCGCGGCCTTGGCCGCGATCACGATTGACCGGAACGCCGCGGTCAGCAGGAAGAACGAGATGGCGACGACGGCGATGATCAGCCACGCCAGCCGGCTGGTGATCTGGTCGGTGAAATCGACGGCTCCCGCCGTCGTGCCCGTCACGTAACTTGTCGCGTGCTCCTTCGGCAGCACGTCGTCTCGCAGCGTGTTGACCAGGGCAGTGGTCTGGGTAGCCTGCGGCCGGGTGGTCGGGATGACGTTGAACACCGCGGTGGTGCCGGACGAGTTGGTCGACGCGGGGGTAACCGACGCGACGCCGGCGGTCTTCGCGATGTCGGACTGCATCGTGGAGAGCAGCGAGCTATTCGCTGAGCTTGGCTGGCTGGGCAGCTTGACCACGACGGTCAGCGGCCCGTTCACGCCGACTCCGAAGCCCTGAGAGATCAGGTCATATGCCCGCCGGCTGCTGTCGGACGTGGGGTTGGTCCCGTTGTCCGGCTGGCCGAGCGTGATCGAGAACAGCGGGATCGCCAGCACGACGAGCACCGCCAGGCTCAGCACCACCCACGGCCAGGGCCGGTCGCTTACCATCCGGCCCCAGCGCGCGAACGCGCTGTGCTCGTGCTGCTCATGGGTGGCCGCCGCGGTCTGTGCCGCCTGCTGCTGCGCGGTCAGCCCGCCTTTCCTCGCGCGGACCCGGGCGGTCAGCGCCCGGACGGTTTGCCGGACCAGGCCCATGAACGCGGGCACCAGGGTCAGCGCCGAGATCATCGTGACCACGACAACGATCGCGGCGGCCAGGCCCAGCGACCCGACGAAGCCGACCCCCGAGATGTACAGACCCAGAACGGAGATGGCGACGGTGCTGCCCGCCACCACGATCGCGGCTCCGGACGTGCCGGCGGCGCGCTGGACGGAGCGCACGACCTCCATTCCGCTGTCCAGCTGCTCCCGGTGCCTGGCCACCAGGAAGAGCCCGTAGTCCACGGCGACGCCCAGTCCGAGCAGCGTCGCGATGGTCGGCGCGGTGGTGGGGAACGTGATCACCCGGGCGAGCAGCCCGAGCAGCGCGAGGCCGGAGAGCACGCTGAAGATCGCCGCTACCAGCGGGATGCCGGCCGCGATCAGCGAGCCGAACATGATCAGCAGCAGCACCAGCGCACACGACAGGCCGATGACCTCTGACGTCAGGTCCTTAGTCTGCTGCCCGATCTCCCCGGCGCCGCCGCCGTACTCGACCTGGAGGCCCGCTTTAGTCGCGGGGGCCACCGCGTTATTCAGTTTGTCTAGATAGCTGGTGTCCAGCGAGTCCGGATTCACGTTCCAGCCGACGCTGGCGTACGCGATCGTGCCGTCCTTGGAAACAGCGCCGCTATTGCCCGAGGCGAACGGGCTGACGGTCCTGATGACGTCCGGCAGCTTCGATACGTTGGTGACCGACTGGTTGACCGCCGACTGCTGAGCGGTGACCGTGCCGCTCCTGGCGTGAAAGACGATCTGCCCGCCATACCCGCCCTGCTGCGGATAGGTGCTGTTCAGCACGTTAAGGCCAGCCGCGGAATCGCTGCCGGAGATCGTGTAGTTATTGACGTACTCGCCGCCGAACGCGTGCTTGGCGCCGAGCAGCGCCCCGAGGATGACCACCCAGGCGAGGATGAAAATCCAGTGTTTTCGTGCCGCGACCCCGGCAAGCTTTTCGAGAGAAAGATTCACTAGCTTTGTCCCCCGCCGTTGATGGTCGTGCCACGAGGGCCCTGCCGGATCACCCGGTGCGGGTGATCCGGCAGGGGAGTATGGCATCGGGCCGGTGCACGGCAGTTGGCGCAGGGTAGCTATGGGCTGCGCTGTTATGGTGAGGCTATGCGGGCCGTCACGGTCATTCCCGGGCAGCGGGGTTCGGTCGCGGTCACAGAAATGCCCGAGCCGCCGGATGAGGACGGGCCGGTCTTGGTCCAGACGCAGGCGATCGGCGTCTGCGGCACGGATGTGGAGATCATCAACGGCGAGTACGGGTCGGCGCCGCCGGGTGAGGACCGGCTCATCATCGGGCACGAATCGCTGGGCCGGGTGGTCGCGGAGGCCGGGGGGACCGGCTTCAGCGTGGGCGACCTGGTGGTCGGGATCGTCCGCCGCCGTGACCCGGCTCCATGCCCCGCCTGCGCGGAGGGGCATTGGGACATGTGCACCAACGGCCGGTATACCGAGCGGGGCATCAAGGGCCGTCACGGTTATGCGTCCGAGCGGTACCGCATTCACCCGGAGTACCTGGTCGCGGTGGATCCGGCTATCGGCATCCTCGGCGTGCTGCTGGAGCCGGCCACCGTGGTGGCCAAGGCCTGGGACCACATCGAGAAGATCGGCCGGCGGGCCGCCTGGTCGCCGCGGACGGTGCTGGTCACCGGGGCCGGGCCGATCGGGCTGCTGGCAGCGTTGCTGGCTGTCCAGCGCGGCTACCAGACCTATGTGCTGGACCAGGTCACCGAAGGCCGCAAGCCGGAGATGGTCCGGCGGCTCGGGGCCACCTATGTCCCCAGCGGGGATGCCACCGAAGCGGCCGCGGAGGCGGACATCGTCATCGAATGCACCGGCTTCGTCCAGTTGCTGCTGGGGGCCACACCGCAGCAGGCCCGTTACCGGATCATCTGCCTCACAGGAGTCTCCGCGGTCGGCGCCGAGGCTGTCGTCGACCCGGGGCTGCTCAACCGGAACATGGTCTTGCAGAACTCGGTCTTGTTCGGCTCGGTCAACGCCAACCGGCGCCATTACGAACAGGCTGCCAAGGCGCTGGCCGAGGCCGATCCCGGCTGGCTCGCCGGCCTCATCACCCGGCGGGTGCCGCTGGCGGACTGGGCCGACGCCTACGCCCGCAGGCCCGGCGACATCAAGACGGTCCTGGTCTTCCCGGACGCCTCCTTCTAGCGTTCAGTGCGGACCGCCACACCTGTCACGCCGGGTTCGCGGCCAGCGACGAGATCGCCAGGAAGCCGCCGCCGGTGCCTGGCGATGCGCTGGTCATGGTCAGCCGGATCTCCGTGGTCGTGACCGGGGCGAAGTCGATCGTCGTCGGCTGGTTCGACGCGGTTGCCCAGCTGACCTGAACGTCGCTGACCGTCACGAGCTCGCGGCTGTTCCAGTAGGACACGGTGACCGAGACAGGAAGGGCCAACGCTCCGCCGGTCACGAAATCGGCCGTCAGCCCCGACAGGCGCTGCGCTGACGTCCAGGACAGGGACACCCAGTCGGACGGGTCCGATACGCTGACCGCTAGCAGGTTGGCGGTCTGCGCCGCGACGTAGTAGTTCGACCAGTACGTGCTCGCGTCCCCGTCGAGCATCATCGCGGGGAGCGTGTCCGGCTGGCCGGAGAAGCTCGCGTCGGCCGTCGGCCCGCTGTCATCCGCCGAGGCCGCTGAAGCCGCCGAAGCGGACACCGCCGCAGACGCCGCGCCGCTCGGCAGGCCGGTCGCGGATCCCAGGGTCGCCGTCTTCGCCGTCGAGACCGCGGTCAGGCGTAGCTGCGCGGGGGCCAGCCCCTCCGCGACAGCGGTGAGCGTGATCGCCCCCGGCTCGCGACCGGCTCCCACCACGGCCAGCGCCTGCCCGAAGAACGCCGCCTGCGTGCCCGACGTATAGCCGCGCGGGTTCTCCTGCCGCCCGTTGTCGGTCGCCTTCAGCACGCCGGCGCCTGAGACGGAGAACCGGATGTCGTTCGTCGCGCCCGGCACCACGACGCCGCGCGCGTCGACGACCGACGCGGTAACGTACGCCAGCGATTGCCCGTCCGCGGCCAGCACCGTGGCGGACTGAGACGGCGTCAGCGTCAGCGCCCGCGCGGGTCCCGCCGTCTGTACCTCGTCACGCGCGACCTCACTACCGCCCGCGGTGCCGTACCCCACCGCGATCAGCACTCCCGGCTCGAACGGCACACTCCACGCGAGATGCAGCTTGCCCGTCGACCCGTTGGGCGACGTATAGCTGCCGGATGGGTAGTTGTAGTCGTCACCCGTCGGCTCGGACGTCTCCAGGTACGTCTCCCCGAACGTCGTCACCTTCGTGTCAAAGCTCTTCTTCCCGAGCGACCGTCCGTTCAGGAACAGTTCGACCGAGGGCACGTTCGCGTACACCCAGACCGAGACGGGCGACCCCGCGCCCCACGATGTCCAGTCCATCGGCACGACATGGACCATCGGCGCTGTCGTCCACTGACTCGCGTACAGGAACCGCGCGTCCTTCCCGAACCCGGCCGTGTCGATCGCGCCGAAGAACGACGCCTTCACCGGGAACTGGTCGTACGGCGTCGGCTCGCCGATGTAGTCCTGCCCGGCCCACAGGAAACCGCCGGTCCAGAACAGCCGGTCCCGGTCCTTCTTCAGCTCGTACTCGCCACTCATGCACCACGAGGAGAGGTTGTTGTCGTAGGAGGACGTCTCACATCTGCCCGGCGTGAAGTTCGCCCCGGTGTTGAGCAGTTGCGGATCCTGGTAGTACCCGCGGGTCGAGGTCTCGGACGACGTCTCCGAGCAGAAGAAGAACTTGCTGCCGTACTTGGCGTGCAGCCCGTCCATGGACATCGCCGTGTTGTAGTTGACGCCGAGCCCGTCGAGCGTGTTCACGATCAGGTCCTGCGGCGAACCGGTCTGCGGCACGCTGCGGTACTGGTCCGAGCCCATCACGACCGGCCGGCTGGTGTCGATGGACTGCACGTCGGCCATCAGCCGCGTCGCGATCGGCGGTCCGTCCGGCAGGCCGGTATCGGGTGTCTCGTTGCCGATCGACCACAGCACGATGGCGGGAGAGTTGCGGTGCGCGAGCACCATCTCCTTGATGTCCCGGTCGCCCCACTCATCGAAGTACAGGTGGTAGTCGTACGGCAGCTTGCCGGTGTGCCAGCAGTCGAAGGCTTCGACCATGAGGAGGACGCCGAGCTGCTGCGCGGCGGCGACCAGCTCCGGCGCGGGCGGGTTGTGCGCGGTCCGTATCGCATTGACGCCGTAGCTCTTCATCAGCCTGAGCTGCCGGACGATCGAGTCCTCGTGGATCGCCGCGCCCAGCGGGCCCTGCGTGGCGTGCAGGTCGACGCCGTGCAGCTTCATGTGCTGCCCGTTCAGTGAGAAGCCTTCGTCAGGATCAAATTCGAAAAACCTTATCCCGAACGGCCGGGTGCTGCTGTCAACGGTCCGCCCCGCCGTGATCACGGCGGTCTCCAGCGTGTACAGCGCCGGATTGCCGACCGACCACAGGGCCGGGTCGGCGACGCGCAGCACGGTGGTGGCCGTCTGCGTACCGCCCGCGTCCACGCTGAGCGTGGCTGAGCCGCTCGCGACGACCGCGCCGCCAGCGTCACGTGCCCGGAGGGCCAGGGTGACGGAAGCGGAGTCGGGACCGTCGTTCTGGATATCGGTGGCGACCTGGACGTCCGCGTAGCCGGCGGGGATGGTCGTGGCGGCGTCCGGGGTGGTGATGAACGTGCCGTGGCGGGCGATGTGCACGGGGTCGGTGACGACGACGCGGACGTTGCGGTAGATGCCGCTGCCGGAATACCAGCGGCTGCTGGGGATCTGATTGCTGGCCTGGACAGCGATCACGTTGGGCGTCGTGCCGTCGGTGTGGACCAGGCTCGTCAGGTCGTAGTTGAAGCCGGTATAGGCGTACGGATGGTTTCCCAGGAACGTCCCGTTGACGTACACATTCGAATTCATGTAGACGCCGTCGAACTCGACAGAAATCCGCTTGCCAGACATCCACTGCGGGAGGGTGAACTTCTTGCGATACCAGGCGAGGCCGCCGGGCAGGAAGCCGTTGAAGCTTTCTGTGTAACTGGCGTTGACGGGAGCGAGCTCGATCGACCAGTCATGCGGGACATCGAGGACCCGCCACGTCGAATCGTCGAAGCCGGGCTGGTACGCGTCGGCGTAGCCGCCGGTGGGGTCGGTGACGCCTTCGGCTGTGACCAAGGCGAATTTCCAGTCCTGGCCGAAGTCGTATTCGCGGGCGCCCGGCTCCGGCCCGGTCTGCTGTCCGGCGATCGTGCCGCGGATGGCGGCCCTGGCAGGATCCGCCAGGAGACCGCCGCTGAGCGCCGCGACGGCCAGGCCCGCACCCGTGCTGGTCAGCATCTGCCGACGTGAGAGGTTCATGACGCCTCGCTTCGTTGCGGTAGCCAGTGCATGGGGCGTTGTGACGGATCACGAATGTAAATGCGTCTTTAACGCTCAATTACCAACACGTTCTGACGAATGATCCCCCGGCTAGTGAGCCCTGTCAACGAAGCCCGCGCGGTCGTGGGCGGGCCGGCCTCCGCCGAGTCACCACGGGTCCGTTCGGGATAATTCATTCAGGGAACGATGGGAGACAGTCGTCTTATGGCGAGGAGGCCACGAGTGACTCAATCCGTCGGCCAAGAGGCGAGCGCTGCCGCGTCCGCGGCCAGCGAGTGGCTTACCGCCTTCCAGCAGGCCCTCACGGCACGCGACGCCGACGCGGCGGCGGCGCTGTTCGCCGACGAGAGCTACTGGCGCGACATCCTCTCGTTCACCTGGAACATCACCACCGCCGAGGGACGCGCCGGCGTCGCGGACCTGCTGCGGGCCACGCTCGACGAGGTCGATCCTGCCGGTTTCCGCCTCACCGAGGAACCCGCCGAAGCAGACGGCGTCATCACCGCCTGGATCGCCTTCGAGACCACGGCCGGGCGGGGCAGCGGGTTGCTGCGGCTCGTCGGCGGTAAGGCGTTCACGCTGCTCACGACCCTCGACGAACTCAAAGGCCACGAGGAGCCGATCGACGGCCGGCGGCCCAATGGCGTGCGGCACGGCGCGTTCCGTGACCGGGTCACGTGGGCCGAGAGCCGAGCCCGTGAGGCCACTGAGCTCGGCTACACCGTGCAACCCGAGGTGCTGATCATCGGCGGTGGCCAGGGCGGCATCGCGCTCGGTGCGCGGCTGCGCCAACTTGGGGTCCCGGCGATCATCGTCGAGCGGAACTCACGCCCTGGCGACTCGTGGCGCAGGCGCTACAAGTCCCTCGCGCTGCACGACCCGGTCTGGTACGACCACCTGCCCTACATTCCGTTCCCGGCGAACTGGCCGGTGTTCTCGCCGAAGGACAAGATCGGCGACTGGCTCGAGATGTACACGAAGGTCATGGAGCTCAACTACTGGGGCTCGACCACCTGCAAGTCCGCCGTCAGGGAGGGTGACGGATGGGCCGTCGTCGTCGACCGCACTGGTGATGACGGCACTGTGGAGGAGGTCACCCTCCGGCCCAGGCAGCTAGTGCTGGCGCTGGGAGCGTCCGGCCTGCCCAGCGTCCCCGAGTTCCCTGGCCGCGAGAAGTTCCGCGGCGACCAGCATCACTCTTCCGCTCACCCGGGTCCCGATAAGTACAAGGGCAAGAAGGCCGTCGTGATCGGGTCGAACAACTCCGCGCACGACATCTGCGCCGCCCTGTGGGAGGCCGGCGCCGACGTCACCATGGTGCAGCGCAGTTCGACCCATGTCGTGCGGTCCGACTCGCTGATGGACCTGGGCATCGGCGACCTGTACTCTGAGCGCGCCGTCGCCGGCGGCATGACCACGTTCAAGGCGGACACGATCTTCGCCTCGCTGCCGTTCCGGATCCTGCCCGCGCTCCAGACCCCGGTCTATAACGCCATCCGGGAGCGTGACGCCGAGTTCTACCACCGGCTGGAGCAGGCCGGCTTCGACCTCGACTTCGGCGAGGACGACTCGGGCCTGTTCGTCAAGTACCTGCGCCGCGGGTCCGGCTACTACATCGACGTCGGCGCCTCCGAACTCGTCGCGAACGGCGACATCAAGCTGGCCAGGGGACAGGTGACCGAGTTGACCGAGGACGAGGTCGTCCTCGGTGACGGCACCCGGCTCCCGGCCGACCTCGTCGTCTACGCGACGGGCTACGGCTCCATGAACCAGCTGGCCTCCGACATCATCGGCCAGGACATGGCCGACAAGGTCGGAAAGGTCTGGGGACTTGGCTCGGGCACGACGAAGGACCCGGGCCCGTGGGAAGGCGAACTGCGCAACATGTGGAAGCCGACGGCCCAGCAGGGCCTGTGGTTCCACGGCGGCAACCTCGCCCTGTCGCGCTATTACTCCCACTACCTGGCCCTGCAGCTCAAGGCGCGCATGGAGGGCATCCCGACACCTGTCTACAAACCGGCCGAGGTGCACCACACCGAATAACCCGGCCCTGGCCACCGAACCCGCGCGGGGCGGCAACGCCACTCGCGGCCGGTCGGGAGGGTGCCGAGGCGGCCGGGAGCGGCGCTGTGCTCGAACCTGCAGTTCAGGCTGGCCACGATGGTGGCTCGCGCCCGATGAAACGCTAAGGAACGATCCTGAGCAGCTCGACCGCGCCCGGGCCGAGGGTGACTTTGTAGGTACCACCGACGGTGCCGATCGACTTCCCCGTCCACAGGTTGGTCGCGGTGCCGCTGCCGCTGAGCCCGGCGCTGGCCAGGTTCACGGTGTCGGTGGTGGTAGCCGACCCGCTGTAGTTGAACAGGCCGACGATCACGTCGCCGCCACGCTCGGTCTTGGCGAAGACCTGGTCGTTGCCGCTGTTGACGATCCGCTTGGCGTCGACGGCGTCCTGGTCCACCGAGATCACCGCGGTGTTCTTCAGGTAGCCGAGATCGGTCGAGTTGAGGTGAGTGAGGTCCGTGCCGTTGATGAGCGGTGAGGAACCCATCGCCCACAAGCTGAGCTGTGACTGTTCTTCGGCGTTGCTCAGGCCGTCGTCGGTGTTGCCGTTGCCGACCTCGATCGAGTCGTAGTCGTTGAACCCGCCCGGGCCTCCGTAGGGCTGCCAGGCAGCCACCTGTCCGAACCGGGACTGGACGCTGGCCCAGTCGGTCAGCGGGTAGCTGCTGCCGCCGGACTCACCGCCGTAGTCCTCGATGTCACCGCCGGTCCGCCAGCCGTTGGAGTACTGCTGCCAGGTCCCGTGGTCAGCGATGGCCAGGCTGTTGGACAGCTCCAGGTGGATCGCGCGGCCGCTTTGCCGAAGCGCCGCCGACCACGCCTCGACGTCGGAGATGTCCCCGGCGCCCACACCATCGAGCTTCACGTAGTCGACGCCCCAGGAGGCGAACTCGTCGGCCCAGGAGTTGATGAACTGCTGAGCACCCGGCTTGGAGTAGTCAATGCCCTGCATGCCATGGCAGTTGTAGTTGTGCTCGCTGGCCCCGTCGGCGATCTCGTCAGCGGTGTAGCTAGTGCCGAGGATCTTGGTGTTCTTCGCGACCGCCTGGTCGGAGATGCCGGGCGTGACGTAAAGGCCGAACTTCAGGCCGAGGGAATGCACGTAGTTCGCGACGACCTGAATGCCGTTGGTCGAGCCGGACGACGGGAACTTGGTCGTGTCGGTCACCCAGCGGCCGTAGGCGTCCACGTTGGGTCCCTGCGATCCGGGGCACTGGTACCAGAAGTCGTCGACATTCACGTACTGGTAGCCGACCGAGGCGAGCCCGCTGTCCTTCATCGCCCGGGCCTGCGCTTCGATCTTGGCGGCGGTCGGGTCGTGCCGGAGGAAGCTCCAGCTGCTCCACCCCATCGCGGGCGTCTGGCCGACGCCGTTGTTCTCGGCCTGCGCCCGGATAGCGGGCAGAACGCCGACGCCCAAGGCGACGGCGGCCGACGCCGTCACCACCATGAGCAGCCGGACCTTTGACGGTTTTAGGTTCATCGCGGATCGGATGCCGGTCATGCTGCTGGCGCCACGGACGCGTAGGTCGTGCCGACCCTCGGGTCGGCCACCCACTCCGTTTGCGGGCCGCTGGCCGTGTTCGCGCCGGAGCGGTAAACGCCCCACTTGAGGTAGGAGAGGGGGGCGGCGGCTTGCAGCAGCAGGCCGTGGTAAAGGGTGGAGCCGTTGATGAACTTCTGCTGCACGCCGTCGTACCAGAGTTCGACCCATCCCGTGTCGTTACGCTCGTAATTGAAGGCGACTACGAAGGTGTGCCATTCGTTGTTCGTGAAGGGCACGTTCCAGATGAGCCCATTGGGAGCGCTGGGGTCTGCTCCGGTCTGCTGCAGGGAGAGCTTGCCGTTGCCCAGGGTCTTGATGGTCATGTCCTGGCTAAGGCCGCTCGCGCCGTCATTGTGGAACTGGAAGAAGGAGGTCCAGGCCCCGGGCGTGATGTTCACGTTCCACTTGGCCCGCCAGCCGACATAGTAGGTCTTGCCGAGCGCGGCGTTGTTGAAGGTAAGGCCGGTTGTGCCGCGGCTCTCGGCCCGTGACTTCGTCCCGTTGGCGTTCGCGTGGGTCTGATACTGGTATACGTCACCGTAGGTCGGGACCTTGACGACGCCGATGGTGCCGGGCGCTTCCTCCAGGCCCACGAACACCGAGGTTCCCTTGGTGGCAGCCAGGCCTTCCCATAGCAGCCCGGACGGGGCGGATGCGGCGAGCGCGGCACCCGCCGTGCCAGCCGTCATCGCCAGGGCGGCGACGGGGATGAGGAATCGGAACAGACGAATCACAGGTACTCCTAGGACGCTGGAAACGATGGAATCTGCCGGAAGGCCGTGGCAGTGCGGCTTCCAGGACGTCACCGTAACGACGGAGTCGCCGCAGCTCAGCGCGTTAAGGGGCGCTTAAGGCACGGCTCAGGGGTTGATAACGCCATGCCTTCTGGCGGGGCGCCCGCCTGGCGGCGGCGACCAGGTCCGCAGTCGCATCTGAACCTGCGCGCCGCCGAGCGCCGACGTGCCGATCTTCAGTCCGCCGCCCGTCGACTCGGCGACGCGACGGGCGATGTCGAGGCCGAGGCCGGTAGAGCCCGTGCCGCTGAAGCCACGCCGCAGCGCCGCATCAGGGTCGGCGATCCCTGGCCCCGCGTCAGCGACGAAGACGAGCACGGCGCCTTCGCCTCGATGCACCGTGACCGCGAACCCGGTGCCCTCTGCCGTGTGCCTGAAGACGTTGCCGATAAGCGAGTCCGCGGCGGCCGCGAGATCGGAGCGAGGCACCGGCACCGGGGCGGGCCGGTCCGCGCCGGTGAGCTGGCAGGGCCGGGCCTGGTCCTCGGCGAGCGCGGACCAGAAGCCGAACCGGCTTGCGAGGACCTCGGCGGCGTCGCACCTGGATGGCTCGTCTAGCGCCGGCCGCCGGGCGGCCCGGATGATCAGGTCGATCTCCCGCTCCAGCTGGTCGATGGCGCCCCTGGTGCCGTCGGCCGCCTGGCCTGGCTCAAGCGCGGCCGCGTTCATCCGGAGCGCCGTCAGCGGCGTACGCAGCCGGTGCGGCAGGTCGGCGGCCATCGCTCGTTCCGCCGCGATCAGCCTGCTCAGATGATCGGCCATCACGTTGAACGCGTGACCCGCGGCGGCCAGCTCGGCTGGCCCGCCTTCTGTGCTGCGGGTGCTTAGGTCGCCGTTGCCGAGTGTGGCCGCGGCCGCGGCCAGCTCGCTGGCGGGCCGGGTGACGCGGACTGCCAAGCGGTCGGCGACAATGACCGAAACTCCGATCAGGGCCAGCGCGACCGCCGCCATCACAGCCCAGGACGCGGCCACGCCGCTGGAGACCTCGGCCGCTGGGACATAGACCTCAGTGACCGCGAGTCGCCCGCCGCCGAGGGCCACCGGCTGGAGGACGACATAACCACCGGGAACAGGGGCGATGGCGGACCGGGCCGTCGTGGTGGTCACGCGCAGGTCTGCGGCGCTGGCGTGCTGCTGACCGCCGACGAACGTGTCGTTCGACAGAGCCTGGCCTGCGGGTCCGCCCGCGGACGGCGCCGTGGTGAGGTAGACGCCGAGCTGCCCGGCCGCGCCCACCGGGGTGCTGAGGATTGCGCGTTCGAGGGTCGCCCGGTCGGTCGTGACAGAGAGCACCGGTTCGATCGCCGCCCCGGTCAGCTGGGCGGAGGTGAACGCCCGGTCTCGCGCCACATCCCGGACGATAACCGCCAGCGGGACGAGGAACGCGATCGCCACCATCGACGTGACCGCGGCCGACACGAGTGCCAGTGTCGTCCTGACCGATGTCCGCATCGGCACCCTCATCGCGGTGCGTCGAGCATCACGCCGACGCCTCGCACCGTGTGCAGGTAGCGGGGCCGTACAGCCGACTCGCCGAGCTTACGGCGCAGCCACGAGACGTGCACATCGATGGTCTGGTCATCGCCATAGGCCTGATGCCACACCTCGGTCAGGAGTTCCTGACGTGGGACCACCGTGCCCGGCCGGGCGGCCAGGTACGCGAGGAGGTCGAACTCCCGGCGCGACAGATCCAGGCGCCGGCCGTCCAGCGCCGCCTCCCGCCGGGCCTGGTCGATGCTCAAGCCGGCGACGGCGATGACCGGGTCTGGCGTGTTCTCCTGGGCTGTGCGGCGCAAAAGCGCGGCGATGCGGGCTGCGAGGTGCTCTCCAGAAAACGGTTTCACGATGTAGTCGTCGGCGCCGTCGTTGAGCAGCCGGATGATCTCCGCCTCTTCGTCGCGGGCGGTGGCGACAATCACCGGCGTCGCCGTGACCGCGCGCATCATCTTCAGGGCCTGGCCACCGTCGAGGTCTGGCAGGCCGAGATCGAGGATGACCACTTCGGGCGGATGGTGGCTGACCTCTCTGATGCCGTCGAGCGCCGTGGCAACAGTGCGCACGGTGTGCGACCGCCGGTTGAGATCGGCGGCCATCGCCGAGCGGACATACGGGTCGTCCTCGACAATGAGCACTCGGGCCATAAGCAGAACCGTAGGTATCCGAGCCGTCGCTTGCGGCATTATTGCGGACATGGTGCGGGTCACAGTTGGCCTGGCGGCCTGGGCAGCCGGGACCGCCAGCGCGGTCTGTGTCGCGTGGTTCGGCGCGAATGTCGTGGTCAGCAACGCTGGGGTGAGTTCCGGGATACCAGTGATCAACCCCGCGGTGATAACCCCATCGACCTCGCTGTCACCCGCCGCGGTCGCGCCGTCTGGGCGGGCGAGCGGAACGCCGGCTGGTCGTACGACCGCACCGAGCGCATCTCCGTCCGGGACTGACCCGCCTCCGTCGGCCGCGTCCTCTTCCCCGGCCGGCGATGTGCGCGCTTATGCGCCAACTGGCGGGCACGTGACGCTGGACGTGACAGACAACTCGGTGCAACTGGTGACGGCCGTGCCGGACGCCGGATACTCCGTGCAGACATGGACTGGCCCGGACTGGCTGCGTGTGGACTTCAGCTCGGGACCTCAGGTGTCGTCCCTGATAGCCAGCTGGAACGGGCACGCGCCGACTATCACCATTACGAACTAAGCCCGCTGACGTCTTACGGGCACATCACCGCCAAATGGCCAATGGATTCTCATTGGGGTTCGGCTGTTTTGGAGTAAGGGCAGCGGCTGCACAATGCGGAATCTGTCGCCGATGATGTGCCTCCATGCTCCCTCAATGACGCCGGTCGCGATGGGCCAGCCCGCTGCCAGCGCCTAGTCGCAATCTCAGGTGGCTCCAGCCTGAAATTAAGTAAAGGCTTTCTCTGCCATAAGAGTTCCTTAACTGGAAAGGTTCTTTACAGTAGGCCTTGACGACCGCGGCTTCCGGCATAAACAGTGACCACATCACCCCATTACCGCTCATGCGAGGCGCCAAATCGCCTGAGCTCCTCTTATCCCCGGAGGGTCCATGCAGGTCGGAAGACGCATTCTGCGCACAGTTCTCATCGCTGGCTCGGCGCTCGGGCTAACAGCCAGCGGCTCGGTCCTCGCGCTGGCCTCCTGGTCCACCGCGCAGGCATCCACCGCATGCGCTGCGGCGTGGAGTTCCAGCACGGTGTACACCGCCGGCGAGCAAGCCAGCGAGAACGGAATCAACTACACCGCCAACTGGTGGACTCAGGGCAACGACCCGGCGACCAACAACGGCGGAAGCGGCTCGGGACAGCCGTGGACGTCCGACGGCGCCTGCACCGGCGGCTCGGGATCAGGGGGCGGAGGCGGCTCCGGGTCGGGGGGTGGGGGCGGCACCACGGGCTCGGCGAGCGGTTTGCTGTTCAGCCCGTACAAGGACGTGACCATCAACATGAACTGGAACACCGACGAGATGCAGTCGGCCGTGACAGGGACCGACCTGCCGGTGGTGGGCTCCGGCAGCCTGGTGTCGCAGTACATCCCGAAGCTGCCCGCGATCACGCTCGCGTTCGCTACCGGAACCTGCGGCAGCGAGACCTGGGGTGGTGTCTCGGGTGCCGGCTGGGCGGCGGAGAACATCCCGCAACTCCAGGCCGCCGGGCTGAATTACGTTGTCTCGACCGGCGGTGAGGCCGGGACGTTCAGCTGCGACTCGACGGCTGACATGGAGGCGTTCATCGCCCGCTACGCCAGCCCGCACCTGGTCGGCATCGACTTCGACATCGAAGGCGGCCAGACCCAGTCGGAGATCCAAGATCTGGTCGACGCGGCGGCGGGAGCACAGTCGCAGTACCCGAACCTGCAGTTCTCGTTCACACTCGCCACGCTGGGAGCATCCGATGGCAGCTACGGCGGAGTGAACTCGCTCGGCAACGAGGTCGTCGAGGCGGTGCTCGGCTCCAGCCTGAAGAAGTACGTCATCAACCTGATGACCATGGACTACGGCAGCGCGTCCAGCAGCGTCTGCGTCGTTGTCTCCGGCAGCTGCGAGATGGCGCAGTCGGCGATCCAGGCGGTGGAGAACCTCGAGCACACCTACGGAATCCCGGCGAGCAAGATCGGCGTCACCCCGATGATCGGCATGAACGACACCGCCAGCGAGACCTTCACTGTCGCGGACGTGGACACGCTGACGCATTACGCGGTTGACAACGGCCTGGCCGGGCTGCACTTCTGGTCACTGGACCGGGACACGCCCTGCGCCGATACGTATGCGTCCCCCACCTGCAACTCGGTTTCCAGCACGACACCACTGGAGTACACCGACAGGTTCCTGAGCGACCTCGGGGACTGACGCAGATTCCAGGGCGGGCCGCGCACGGGCTACCGTGCGCGGCCCGCCTCCCGTTTACTTCCGCGAACGCAGTGCGCGGTTTAGGTTTCATGGCGGGCGCGCAACTGCTGGGCTTGCGGCGCGGCGCGGCGCATGAGCCGCTCGGCGCGCTTGGCGCGGCGGACCGTCCGGCGGAGCACGAGCAGGCGCGGCGCAGGTCGCTGTCGCTCGGCGGCGGCGAGTTGCTGGCGGCGCTGATCGTCGGCGAGCTGCTGGATGGTTAGCTGATGCACGAGGACTCCTGTTTGTCTTTCCCGGCCTGGTGGGCTGGTCGGCTCCTCTACTGTCGCCAGCCGGTGAGACAGTCACCATGTGTAGCGGCGCACAGGAACGGCACAGGAGGGGCACAGCATTAGGCTTGGTGGTGAGATCCTGCTGACCGTGCAACCCCGTGGGGCGCGGACGGCGGACGTGCGGAGGGACGCTGGTCTCGTGGCGGAGCAGGCTGGGCTGGGTTTCGGCGGGCTGCTACGGCGGCTGCGCGATGATGCGGGGCTGACCCAGGAGGAGCTGGCCGAGGCCGCGCGGGTGAGCCAGCGGGCCGTCAGTGACCTGGAGCGAGGCATCAACCGGACCGCCCGCAAGGACACCGCCCTACTGCTGGCCGGCGCGCTAGGCCTGGACGGGCGAGCGTGCGATCTGTTCGTGTCGGCGGCCCGCGGGCGGGCATCGGCGGACGATGCGCTGGCGGCGGTGGACAGAAGGCCGCCGCAGGCGTTCCCGGCGGCCCGGGGGCTGCCGGGCAATCTGCCGACTCAGCTGGCGCCATTCATCGGACGGGACCGGGAGCTGGCCGACATCGGGGCCCTGATGAGACCTTCCCGCCTGGTGACGCTGACCGGGGCCGCGGGGTGCGGCAAGACCCGGCTGGCCCTGCAGCTGGCCGCCGGGCTACCCGGCCAGCCCGGTGATGGGGTCTGGCTGACGGAACTGGCCGCCGTCACCGACCAGGGCGACGACGCCGTGCCGTCCGCGATCTGCCAGGTGCTGGGGATCGCCGCCCAGCCGGGCGCGCGCGCCCTGGACGTCCTGGTGGACGCCCTGGCCCCGCAGGACATGCTGATCATCATGGATAATTGCGAGCACCTGGTCGGCGGCTGCGCGAAGACCGCCGAGGCCCTCATGCGGCGCTGCCCGCGAGTGCGCTTGATAGCCACCAGCCGGGAGCCGCTGGGCATCGGCGGGGAGATGATCTACATGGTGCCGCCACTGTCGCTTCCCGCGCCGGGTGAGTCCGGCTTGCTGGCGGCCGAGTCCGCCGACGCGGTCGCGCTGTTGGTCGAGCGGGCCAGGGCGCAGGGCACCGGTCTGTCGGTGGACCAGCAGTCCGCCCCGCTGCTGATCTCGATCTGCCGACGGCTGGACGGGCTGCCGCTGGCCATCGAGCTGGCTGCCGCCCGGCTTCGCTCACTGTCGCCCCGCGACCTGGCTGACCGGCTGGACCAGCGGTTTCGGCTGCTCACCGGTGGCAGCCGCACCGCGCTGGCGCGACAGCAGACCCTTGAGGCGGCAGTCGACTGGTCCTATTCGCTGCTGTCCAGCGCCGAGCAACTGCTCATGCGCCGTCTGCCCGTGTTCGCCGAGGGCTTCGACCTGGATGCCGCCGAAGCCGTGTGCGGAATCGGCGATGCAGAGCCGGCCGAAGTCACCGGCCTGCTCGGTTCGCTGGTCGACAAGAGCCTGGTCGTGGCCGAGCCGGCCGGTTCCGCTGTGCGCTACCGGCTGCTGGAGACCATCCGCCAGTTCGCCACCGACCGCCCCGCCGGGGCCGGCGACGATCAGGCCGCCGTGGCTGCGGCACACTGCGCGCACTACCTGTCTGCGGCCGAGAGTGCTGCCCCGTACCTGACCGGGCCCGACCAGGGCAACTGGCTGGCGCGGCTGGACGCCGACCAGGCGAACTTCCGCCGTGCCGCCGAGCACGCGGCAGGCCAGCCGGACGGCACCTCGCAGGTCCTGCGATTCGGCGTCGCGCTGTGGCGGTACTGGCTGGCGCGTCGCCGGACCGACGAAGCGGCCGGGCTGCTCGTGCCGGCGCTGCGGCGGCCCGAAGCCGCCGCCGACCCCGCGCTGTTCGTCGAAGCGCTGGCCGCCGCCGCGTTCCTTATCGTGTTCACGGACTTGGCCACCGGCCTCCGGCTGGCCGAGCAGGCCGACGAAATCGCCGGCAGTCTCGGCGACGACCGGCTGCTCGCCCTGTGCCGCGGCATGCTGGGCTGGGCATGCTACTCGGCTGGCGAGTTCGAGCGGGCGCGCACGCTGACACAGGAGGCGGTCCGGCGGGCACGCCAACTCGGCGATGACGTGCTGCTCGGCATGTGCCTGAACATGCGAGCCCGCGCCGTCGGCGCGGCGGCGTCCGGACCGCTGTACGCCGAGGCCATCGCCTGCACCGAGCGGTCCGGCGACATTAGGACCAGGCGAACTCTGCTTAACAATGCCGGCTGCGCTGCCCTGGAGATGGGCGACATCTCAGTCGCCCGGGCTCACCTGGAAGCCGCCGTGCGAGTCGCGAAGGCAATCGGCGAGCCGCACCCCAGCCCGTCAGAGAACCTGGGCTGGGTGCTGCGGGCCGAGCGCGACCTCGACGGGGCCCGGTCCAGATTCGAGGAAGCCCTCACGACCAGCCGCCGGATCGGCAGCAAGAGAAGCATGGCCAGCGCCATCAACGGCCTAGCGTCCCTGGCCACCGACCTAGGCCATTGGCGGCGGGCCGCCACGCTGCACGCCGCCGCGCAAGCCCTGCTCGACCAGACCGGAGTTCAGTGGGAACCGCTGGATGCCGGGTACCGCCAGGAAAGCCTCGGCCAGGCACGTGCGGCCCTCGGCAAAGAAGAGGCCCAGCGAGCCTACGCCCGCGGCCTGGCACTCAGCCTCGATCAGGTCATCGACCTCGCCCTCCGGGGCGACCCGTACACCACGTTAGCGGTACCGCAGGCGCGCCTGGCGGGGAATGTCGCCGAACTTGCCGCCGTGGAAGTCGCGGAAGGCCTGCGCTATCTCCGCCTGGGTGTTCATGACGAATGGGCCGCCGAAGGCGACGGGTTCCCGGATCGGCTCCCCGCTGTAGACCATGACCACGCTGGGCGCGTCCCCATCGCCGGTCTCCAGCGTGATCGACGAGGACTGCGCTCCGGAGACCGGGTCGGACCACGCGATCTGGCCTGCCGTGACGATGCGCCCGGCGATCGTGACCCGGCCGGCCAGAACGTAGAAGAACGCGCGGTCGCTGCCTGGCAGGAGGTGGTCAAAGCGCCGACCGGGCTCCAGCGTGATAATCGCGCCTGAGATCGGCCACTCGTTGACCGCGGGCCCCGTAATGCCATCCGCCTGCCCGGCGATGAGGTCGATCCGGATGCCGTCGCGGTCGATGACCGGGCGCCGCGCGGCGAGCAGGTCCTGGTAGTGGGGGCTACTGGTCAGCTTGCGCTGCTGGGGCAGGTTAACCCACAGCTGCAGGGTGTGTGCCCGCTCGTCGCGGAAGGCGAGTTCGCGGTGGATGATGCCGTTTCCAGCGGTCATCCACTGCACGTCCCCGGCGGTCAGCGCTCCGGCGTTGCCGAGGTTGTCTCCGTGCTCCAAGACCCCGTCGACGACCA
>Ga0335075_10005086_pt1 | contig 20464 bp, 21 predicted proteins | sample Lox_Sample_24_FD_206723 | JGI IMG/M metagenome (GOLD analysis project Ga0335075, IMG submission 206723) | Soil microbial communities from Loxahatchee National Wildlife Refuge, Florida, United States - Lox_Sample_2.4 | ecosystem: Environmental > Terrestrial > Soil > Wetlands | place: USA...
CAGGACATGGTTAGTCGTCTGCGTCAAAGGCAAGATGCCAGGGATGTCGAATTTACCTTGACCTGGCCCTCACCGCATCCAAGCTCAGGAACCTCCTCGATGCGGACATCTCCTCTGCCGTAGTATCTAGCTGCGCGTGTGGTTCGCCGTCTATTTTTGTCCGATCATGCGCTGCGGTGGTGTCGAAAAACACAATAGGATAATCCAGTTTGAAGACGATGCGCTCAAAAGCGTCTTGAAGCGTTGGTATATACCAGAGAGCTTTAAATAAAGCAGAGAATCACAAGGGGGTGTTCTATCCGATGGTAATTTCTTTGCTCTCTTACGAGCAATGCCTCTTTTAAATCCTGGAACCCGTCATTCCCGGGACTGGGGCCGCTTGTGCGAGGATGCGCGACATCTGGCCGTTAATAATCCGTGATCCTCACGCGATCGGCTGCGGGGTTTCTTGTGACGAAGGAAGGGCACGCAATACATTCGTTCCACCACGAGATCCGATTTTAGCCCGTGCGGGTAGAAACGAAGAATTATTTCCGACTTTTTCTTCTCGCCTTGATGCTGTGACAAGGTGGCTTCATCCGTTAGTCTTCTAGTCTTGTAGATGTACCAGAAAATAGACACGATACGAGTATTACATCTTTCCGCTCGCGTTTTACTTCCAGTTTCCCTCAAGGACGGCGATCGCGTGTGCTCAAATATCTCGAATCTATCAAGACTATATCACTCTCTTCATTTACCTTCGATACCATGCTTCTGCCCCAACGTCTCCGCAAAAACCTATCCCTTCACATTCAGTGACTGGAAGTCATAGATGATCGCAAGGACAAGCCATTTGAGCTACTTGTCCTGTGCCGCCTGTCTTTTGTTTGGTGCCTCCAATGGAAACTATATAACATCATCTGTTACACTTATGTTGAGGATGAAACCAGTAGCTAGTCTTGAAAATCGTTGAGCATGTCGAATTCAGATCTCTCCTCTTAGCAACGGTAATAGATCTATCATTACAAATTTTATTTGACGCGCTACATATTGCCACTCGCTGCATGTATTTAGACCGCATAGCCAACATGCAATTCATTTGCTTATGCTTCACAAAGTGTGAGTCCTGGTCTAGCCGTTACAATATTCGTATTTATACCCGCGTCTGTGACCATGACTCCGTCCATATCCGTGTCTACTGTATCACAATCAGAACCTGTATATAAATGCTCATGAAATCCGTATCAAAGGTGTCCATGTTCGTATTTATGTCCGCGTCTGTGTCTATGTCTCTGTCCCTAGCCGTGTCTACTGCATCACGACTAAATATTGAAATTCAGTTTACCTCTGGTGACTTGCTCAATATCTCGCAAAATGGCATGGGATCAAACTCCAGTACACGCGTGCGGAACGTGATTTAGACGAATATTCATAAGGCCCAACACATTACCGTCCATATTGAAAGCCAGGGCACCGGAGTCGCCGTTCCAAAGGAAATACGCACGGTTCGGTAGGATATGTCGGGTCCAGAAACTCGACTGAGAGCCAAGTGAGGCCATTCCTTTCTAGGATATTTCTGATATCAATTGTTGAAATCATTCTGCGCCGTTGCGATGACCATGATCGTGGTATGCATGATCCCATCGTATTGTGACGCCTGGATCACAAACTACTTGAGAGCCAAGTTTGGCAGTGGCAAATGGAGCTAAGATATTAGCTTACCATGTCTCGAGGCGTAAATTCCGGTTTGAATTCGTCGTACTCGAGAGGTATAGGGGATGCCTGCCAAACCTCGCAAAGTTGTCTGTGCTCACCCGATCTTCAGCTCAGACGATTCACGAAAAAGGTGAGTCAGCAATCCCATTGCGGTATAGCTCACCTTTTTCACGCGGATCTTCTGAGGAAACTGAGGTAATGTGGTTTCCTGACCTTGCGTGCTTGGTTCGTAACAGTAAGGCGAACAAGCTCATCAAGGCAATTCATGAGTTTCTTCTCGGTTTTTGTGGGCATCTGCTTCAGATGTACCATGCTCTTCAGGCAACTCATGTGCTTCCGCACCCGTCGGCAGCTCCTTTGGGGTCACTTTCTCCCCGTCAATTTCAACAGCGCGCTTCTCTTCTTGCTCACCATCTTTTCGAGCCTTGTCCCTCTTCTTCCGCAGTCGGAGAACGAGAAATGCAACACAACCGCATAAAGCAAGGCCGCCGGCCACGCTGCCTACGCTGATTACCGGCTTTGGCCGGAGGAGACAGGCCGCCTGGAGAATGATTCGCAGAGCCGGAGCCGGAGCCCAAAGAAGAGGCCGATTCGTAAGTTCCCTTGACAATTCCGCTCGCGTGATCCGCGTCGAAGACGGAGCAATCCAGAGTAGAGTCGTTGGACAGGAGTATGAAGGAGTTGTTGACAGTCTTCAGAGAGGGCATTACAACGCTGTAAGATGTTAGCTCATGCAGATTTCAGAATTACTGGTGCGGCGTACCTCTTGAGGTTTCCACTAATGTTGACGGAACCAACTGCACTTAGCTCATCGAAGCTCATAGTTTCCAGGCCAGGGTTCTCTGCAATATTGATTGTGCCCGCAGAAAGCAGACCGCTAAGAGACACACTGGTGAGCAGGGAGTTGTTGACGATAACGAAATCCTCACGGACAACACTTAGGTTATTTGCCGTAAAATTTCTCATTGTGTTGTCTAACTTGTCTTCAAGGGTCAGAGATCCCGAGAGGAAATTAAGAGCAGAGAGATCGACGCTAGTTGCAGATGATATAGTAATAGAGCCAGCAGTGGTAAGTTGAGATAATCCGACAACCAGTTTGTTGCTGTTGTTGCCGATTTGAATTGCGACATTGATAGTAGTGACAGGAAGGGATATGTCAGTCAGATAATGACGCTTTATGCTATAAGCATTTGAAGCATTTTGCAAACTGGACTTCAACCGCGATATCACATGCGACGAAGGCCACTCTTATGGCTGATACGCCGAGCCAACGTGGGAACTACAGCTGTACTCCTTCTCGTCGGCGTTCTTCATCAGTACCCGACATCACGCACGACCTTCCCCCAACCAAGAAGCGACGTGTAGTTGCGCCACAGCTCCTGTTTACCTGTGAAGCAGAAGAAGGTACGAAGGTCCATGACCAGAAAGGATTACAATTCTACCGGCCGAACATAGAGGGCGCTCGGCCCTCACATGATTCAACTGGAGATGCCGAGTTCCGACAGCAAGTGTTGAATCAGCTCGCGGAGAGAATTAGACTTAAGGTCGCCAAACTTGGTTCTTGGGCGGAGATGAATGATCGTGCTATGTTCCAGTTAGTCAGTGCAGCTAGTCAACCAAACCTAGACGGAAATGATGAAGAAGTGGATGCGTATTTCTTGACTGGTGAGGAGGCAGCGGCTCAAGTCGAATGTACGAAGCAGCAGCAGGGCATCCCAATTATCACTTGTGACCAGCAGCAGTTTAAATGGAGACGAGACGACGGCCGACCAATTGAGCAGTTTTTCCGACGAATAGAGGGCCTAGACAAGACGGTCTCTGTCCAAATACCATCTTTGAGAATGCGTGGATAGTCATGCAGCCGGAAGCGGCTAAGTGTCATAAAAGAAAGGTTGGTGATGACTGCTCGAATGATCCGTGGAATCTCCTTGACCTAGGATGCCCGCTGCCTGGGACATAGCCAAGCTTCCTTATGGGTGAGAACTGTCAGCTTCTGAGTAGGATTCGCGATGAAGTTTTGCGAGGCGATACCATTGACAGGACTCTGGCGTCAAGCAAGGACTGAAATGAGTGGAAAGACGTGGAGCATTGGGCCCTTCTTGCTCAAGCAGGCGCCCTCACATTAAGGCATCAAGATAGTCATGGCTTCAGTACCTGGTTCACGGCTCAGGAGGGACGTATCGGGGTTGGCTGGATGTCACGCCCAACTGGTCAAGAATTGAGGGCCTGGATGGCCGATTCTGTCAACTATACCAAGCTAAGATATGTTGTCTTGATACCCGGCCAGACAGTTTTTATTCCATCTGGTGTTGTTCACTTCGTATTCAGACTCACCGGTCAAAATCTGCAAACGTCAGGTTTAGGTGGTCATATTCTCCAATGGTCATCCCTCGATGTGTGGATGGACGTTATACTCTGCCAGCTCAGATTCCCTACTACCACTATTGAAAAGGTGCGAGCAACTATATCGAAATACGTCGATGTTGTGGTAAAGCTCGTGTCTCAGAGACAGAGGTGCAGTAGAGTTGATGAACTAGAAGGAGAAGAGACGGTCTCAAGATTCTTTGCTTTATATGAAGTATGTACACAATCAGTGGATATGGTTATGGTGAACGAAGCTAATGCTGATCAGAAATTTAAACGAGAGATATCTCATATCTAAATGATTTCGGAGGTCAACACCCGTTTCCTCAACTTTTTACGATACATCAAGTTCGGTGCAGCTTTAACCCTTGTTTTGATACCAGCATCTTCGATCATTTCGTCAAATTGATATAGCTCGCTATTTTTCTTTTTCGTTAATTCATCCAGGCTGAGAACCGACAGCATCCAGTGTGGGTCAGTCCAAGACATACTAAAGTCAACAAGCAACCCGTTTTTGTAATTACGAGCAAATACATCTCTCTGGAAAATACCCCATGCCCTCAAAGTTTTCAGGTTTCGGTGCATGTTCACCGGTTTTCCAAGCGTAATTTTAGAATCGACGAACTTTTTGACCAAAGCCCTAAACGGCTGCCGGTATCCTTCCCCTCGATGCTTATACTCTTCGGACCTGTTCCAGTCCGTGATACCAAATCGATGGGAAAACATACGCTCAATAGCAGGGTCGGCGGGGATCGCCATGTACCCATAACAAGGAACAACAATCTCACGACCGTTACTACGCTCGTAAATTCGTCCATAAGCCCTGCATTCGGCAAAAAAGGGATCAGAGTGAAAGATCAACTGTTCATCAGTGACTTGGTTGCTCCATGGACTGCTTATATCTGGTCGCTCCTCCTCAATGTTAAAAAATTTGAACTTTTCCAAGGTTAAAAGATTGGTGTGCCAATTGATCCAGGTATACATACCACTTTTAGTGCGAATATTTCATTGTTTATTCGAACTTTAAAGACATAGCCGTGGCCGCCAGACTCATCATATTCGTTTGTGGGATCGCTAATGAGCTCGAGAAATTCGACGGGCTTATGACGTTTCCCGAAGGCATGTAGCTTTGGCCCTTCACATGGAGGCAGTTGGGAGTCTTTATTTAGATCGTATCTGAGAGACACAGACATCAAGGGAGGAGAGGCTCTGGTCGGATCGTTCTCGTAAGTGGAGTGAACTAAGTCATAAGGAAGAAGGACGAAAATTCTTGAGTTTATAATGCATACCAAACGTTGGTACGTTCCAGTGGCCAATGAAACATTGTTAAGATGAGCTCATGCATGCTCTCTCAGCAATATGCATTAGTGCCGTGTCGACGATGGAGAGACCTCGGCAATAATAGTCATCATGCAGAACTATTCTTCAAGATATGAACCATTCAACCCATTCAATCTTCAAGGACGCTAGGGTTCGTGCCGCTACGGCGAATGAAACTTGCCGTTGCGCTCTGCTCCACACCGGCCTTTATTTACGTATACCCCACTCGTATTCTGCAGGATTGACGCATTAGCACCACCAGATGCGGGAAACGAGACGCATATTCCAATAAGAGCTTGTGCTGCAATACCAAACAGCTGATGCATGCATTAGAGCGACAGGGTTTTGGGAGGAGAAAGGATCGGAAGGCAACAACAATCCCTCGAGTTTGGCCAATAACTTTTACAGTTCCAATATGTGGTGAATTTGACCGGTGAGAAGTCAGTGACTCGGTGTACATAGACATTAATAAAAGGTAAAGGGATCGAATGTAGTAATAAATGCCTCCCATCTGCTTCTAGAGCAAGATAATTAGATAAGTTGGCTCTTTGACCAGCTTTTGCCAAACTCACGATAACAAGAAGCCATTCGAGAAGTAATGGCAACAACGACTAGCCTCCTAAGTTATTTACGGCAGGCAAATCCAACCGTTAGGTGTAAATGGCGGAGCAAATCCAAGAGCAATACCTACAGTCATAAGTATCCAGATGTAAAAGAGTTGAGAATATGGGAAAGTTTTGAGTACGACACCGTTATCGAAAAGCTTTTTGGAGGGGCCCTCAACAAGCTTCTCATGGAAGATTACAGCGATCTTAAAAATGTCTATAAACTTTCTAGGTCCATATATCACGAATTCAGTGTTACGGATATCGTTAAGGGATTTCACATGAAGATTGTGACAGAAGCGTTATCCAAAACCACGAAAAGGGCAGACCTCTTGGGTCAGGAAGTGTCGATGCTGCCCGGCAAGGGAGTTGGTATCTTCTATCGTCGCTCGCCTGAGCGAGAACAACCCGACTGGGCCGCCCGCTCTGACTTCGAATACGAGTACAGCATTCTGCCTGGAGATTCGAAGCTGAGCAAAAAGTTCAATACCACAATCATTGAGGCAATAACGGATGATAATGGGCAGTTAGTGGGAAACCAGAACCATAAAGCACCTCTGGATCAATTGGCGTATTACTGTATTAAAACTGGGATGCGGTACGGCTACATCATCACTGATAAGGAGCTCTTTGTCCTACGAGTAGGAACCAACAACGAGGAGCCTCAAGACTCAAATTTCCTGAAGCTTCGAACTGCAGTTCATAAAAATCCTCGCGTCGAATACCAAGTGATACCGTGGACCAATGGCGATAATGAGAAGCAGTTAACCGTCAACCTTGCGCTGTGGGCTCTTCATATCCTGGCAGCAAACAACGGTCATCTGGACTGGGCATATGACGAGTTGGAGAACGAACAGATCGTACCTCTTGAAGAGAAACGTAGATTGGAGCCGGACAACGCTCCTAGCTCTTCGATGTTTTCAAATCCTGACGACAGAAACACGCAGAATGTTTTGGAATTGCAGCCACAGCCAGAATTGGATACGCAGCAAGACATCGGAATGCGGTCAGATCTCGACCCGCAGCAATCATTGCGCACTGAAGGTTCCGGAGCTGACGGGAATTCGGACGGCCATGTGCTAAGCTTCATGGGCGATACGAATTCGTTCGTAGCTGGTTCATTTCAATCGTCCGAAACCTCTAGAAAACGGAAGAGGGAGACCGAAGCATTGCCATCATCGAAGAAACCAAAACAGCAGAAGTCTATTCCTCGCACAGCATCAAAAAAGACTCAAAATTGATCAGGACTTGTGGTTGATCATCGGGCATTAATTATAATCTGACGCAGGTGTTACGGATTGACTTGATGACATTGATCTATGTTGCGCAAGGAGAAGACGGGTGCTGCCAAGGGACTAAATTTATACACAAGCCAAGCGAGGGCACGCGCAGGTTCATTCCAAACCGTGACAGCAGGATAGGTTTGTTGTCTTAAGATTGGTTTAATTTGTATTCAAACTCAACTCTTCCAATAGCGTTTGAAACGACTCTACTCTGGAATACGAAATATATGCGAAACCTCTAAGGTATTTCTCGTACCTAAGCCTAATCTTGTCGTGTCCGCTACCCCAGTTGACAAGCGGCTCGATTACGAGCCACCTTGGGGCAGACCAGAAGAGCTGGCAGGGTCCAGCATAAGTCCATTCCCAGTCCACTACTGCGACAACCTTGAGGTCCTGTGCATTTTTGACGATCATGTTTGATAAGAAATCTGATAATACTATTAAACTATGGGTAATGAGCGATGAATCTTCCTCAGAAGTCTCTGAGAAGGGGCTATACATATCCTACACGCATGCGCACGGCCGCGAGTGCACGGTGGAATGTCTCACAACAATATTCCAGAAGGGGTAAACTAATGAAAGAACTAAATCACGTAACAAATACGCTGCTGTCAGTGGATCCCTGGAATACTCGGGCAAGGACAATGCCATCCTGGGCATACGCAGGTAAGATCTGATATCGACGCTCACGACGGAACTGTGCGATTTGAGTAGGGGCGACGCCGAGCGGGGACCAACCTGTTCGCCGGAAGCCGATCCTTTGGTCGCATCCCGACTCATCCACGTACACGAGCTGATCAGAATGGAAATCTGACAAGTTATGAAGATACAAATCTCACAAGTCGGCGTTACGCTGTCTGGCCACACTGCGAGCTACCTTCTTTGACCAGCTGATCGATTTTAGAGCTCTGCTTATACTCATGGCGGTTACAACGACCTGGAACTCATCCCAGAGGAAAAGCACCATTTCATCCAGGTATAGTCCTGGTTTCTCGAGCAAGTGTTGGGAGGAAAGGTGGAAGGGTGAAAGGGGGAAGGGTGGAAAGGTAGGTCCCACAGCGGCGACGATAACAAAGAGAACACCACAGGCCTTAACGAGGCAAAAAGTTCGTGAATGAAATGGTTTACAATCACAATACTGTAGATAAAGGATAAACCCTAGTAGTGGTAGCCTGCATATCCTACGGGAGAGGTCAGGGTAAATGATATCACACACACACACACACACACACTCACTCACTCACTCACTCACTCACTCAAACACACTGTACAGTACGTACCGCCATAGAAAAGGATCGAGGATAGGCTGTTTCGTTGCCATTCGAAGCTGCGCTTAGATTCGGTGTCCATACAGTGGTTTGCAGAATCGGTGTCGGGTTTTTTCTGCACACGCGCTTTCTGCGCACGGACTTTGCAGGAGTCTTTTGACATGCACTTTATCCAGCCCACACAGATCATGGTACCCTTGTATAGATTAAGCCCTTGAATCGCGCTTAGCGCTTAATAAGTCCACCCAGAGATTTTTCCGGGGGTGGCGTAAAAACTTTTGGATACCAATTTAAAACTACATCATCAGCATCTCACTTGATCCACTGCTCAAACCTGACATACCGGTCAATCTTCCGGATCGTTTCCATCTACCACTACTCCGAGGAATGCTTAAATTCGCCAAATCCATTCAACGCTGCTATCTACTCCAAGTCCACCAATCACAGACTAATGCCACAAAAAGCCCCGTGCACGGCCACGGAGCGCGAAGCTTTTAGGTGGAAGATTAAAGTCACTTTTAGTCCAACATCTCAAAGTTCACTAAAAGCTTTTAGTTAACTACTAGATTAGGTCTAGGTGATACCGTATACATTTGCTTCAAACCAACTTCTTTTCAAAAATCCGCGATTTTTCGAGTGTGAAAGAGGGGACGCAGCACTCCTTTGAACAAGTACACAAGCGTCAGGCTAAGTTCAGTCAGGCTAGGCGAGTGTGTCAGTGTGTCAGTCACGCCCGGATATTTTCAGTGGGTGAAATCCTCAGAAAAATGAGTTCAATTTGATTGATTGTCCTAACTAAGAGCGAGACAACGGCAGCACCTATTAGACTGAGCCGAGGAAAACGAGAGGACTCGAGAGAGTAGCGGAGAAATTAGATAACAGAGTGGTCTAGGAACGACAGGTTCGTGATTGCCTTTGGTTGCATTGACAAGTATCGAATATCGGCGGCTCTGGAGTACTAACTAACGATCAATCTGGCTAGACAATAAGGAGTGGCGTACTCTAGTTAAACAATATCCTGCGAAGTTTTAGGAGAGGAGGATTGTGTTGATCTTTCTGTCTGGTTTCCAGGGTTCTCTGTTCCGGTAACCAAGTTCACCGTGGTCTGGGCTTGTTGCATCCCGTCACTAGTATCTGTAGGTGGAGGAGCATTTGATATTCCTGCTCCAGGCTCCAGCACTGCAGGGTTCGTGTCTGTGAAGGCATGCTGGTAGCTGAACAACTCCATATCATCTTCCACTTCAGGCTCACCGTCCGCCGGTCCCCATAAGCGCAGCTTTGGTGGGACGACTTTTTCGATTTGCAGCAGCGCGTGTCGTGTCAGCGGCATTCCAAAGATGTAAGACATCTGCTCTAGGGTGACGGCTTTACTTGTGGACGGGACGAATAGCCAGACCTTTTGGTAGGCGGTCAGCGATCAGCTCGAGCGAATCTGCAATGACTTTGTAGAGGAAAGATAGATGCTTACCATGATGAAAGCTATGAAACTCCAGCCTCTGGATAGTAGTCAGCCAGTACGTAGAAGGCAAGCAGAACACGCAGACAGGAGAGACTAACGCAAACACGTAGAGGAGACCTGAGTGACTCCATTCAATTCCTTTCGGAACAAGGAGTGAGAGCAGTCCGCTGCCTGAACAGGTAGTGAGTCTTTGAATGTTATTATTCTCGACCGCAACTTACCAAAGAAGTTCCAAAGTACTGCCCACGACATTGAAATTTCTTGAAAAAAGAAAAGAATTTAGCATGCAGCAACTTATACACACACACTATCGATCTTCTTACCGCGTGTCTCCAAGGCAGGAACCTCTGCCGATAAAAGGAACGGGATGCAACCAGCTCCTGTTCCAGAAAATATTTAGCCATACTGATATGCCTGGGCAGTTTTCCAGGATCACTTGCCTGGTGAGTAGAAGAGGTTGAAGACGATTAGAAGGAATATCAACGCAACGAGCCGAGAATTTACCTTCGTCGCTGGGATATAGAAACACGAACCCATGACAATCAGTATGACCATACACCCAACTAGAGACGTCATTAGTAGAAATCGACGGCCACGGAATCTCTGGCCCTTTTTCTTTTCGATGAGGAAGTAGCCAATGAGGGAAAAAAGAGCATTCGTAGCCCCGAAGACAATAGCAATCTTCTCCGAGAATATCTAGCCTTTGTTAGCGGTGTTAGCCCTGCTGTGTCATCATTACAAATGAGAAACGGTACCTTGGGATCTTGTCCTTTTGGTGACACTCCGGCGTTGACTGTGAAGGTGCTTCCCAGGAACGCGAAAATATTCACGCCTTCGACGATTAGAAGTATTTATGATATCAACAGCGTCTTACATACCCGACATTTGTCTACAAGATGCAGAAATGAAGATCAGCAGCTACGCTCAGGCTAAGAGTGATCAAGAAATGTTAAACTCACTGCGACAGCATCTGGCGGAGCTAAGGTTAGTAAATTACATTCCCGTAGCTTGCGATGAGAGCCACTCACAACAATCATAGCCACTTTTCCAGCTCTCCAATTCCTGTCAAAGGCGAAAAAGTTTCTGATATGCTCTCGGAACCCGATGGGTTTGAATTTGTCCTTGAACGGATTGCCAAAACTATCCTCATCCTCATCCTCATCGTGGGTTTGTATTCTCCTCTTGTTACTGCTAAACAAGATCCTTTCGACCTGTGTCTGGTAGTGGATGAGGCAAAGTTCTTTGGCGGCTAGGACCTTCTCACCACCTCGGAATCCGATCAACACTTTCAATGCCTCGTCATATTTCCCCTGGAGAACCAACCAACGCGGACTTTCAGATGCGGCGAGACCCAGTAGCAACAGTGCAAAGGCCGGTAGCCCTCCGCTGAGGACTTGGTTTCTCCAGTCGGAGAAAATGTATTGGGCAATGGCACCGGCAAACAAGCCCCAGCTCACAAAGATCTGCCAAGAGCACAAAAGCCGCCCCCTCTGACTGGGCGGCAGGACTTCTGCTTCGTAGATCGGCGCGATGCTCGATTTTCCGCCTTTTGCTAAGTTAGTCGTGCGATCCTTTTCTTTTTCTTCTACTCACCAACTCCGATGCCGAGAAACACTCTTGCAACCATCATTCCTTGCCAGGTATGGGTTCGCGATGATGCAATTGAACCAGCAATACTGAAACAAGCGGCGAAGACGAGGCTCAATCGGCGGCCGACAAATTTGTTTTGTATCGCATCCGCAATCATTGCACCTCCAGTTGCAGCGCTGAACCACAAGATAGCGTTGACCGCGCCCAGGATCCATGGATTGTGTGCATTAAACGCATCGGGCCAATACAAATTGCCTGTGCATGCTTGTATCCATCCTTGGGCGAGAGAAGCCGCGAAACAGGCTGATAGAGTCACTAGGAGATCTTTTGGATTCATCGTCCACGCGAACAAGGAGTCCTTCTGCTGCCGCTCGAGTGTTTTCCTCATTTTCTCGTACTGGGGGGGAATTCTTCCGCCGACGTTGAGCAGATGCTCACACCTAGACAGAGACGCGCCCTGCAATAGATCCTCTTCTGTAATTAGTTCTTCAGATCCCAAAGACCAGTCTTGGTGTAGTTTATGTATGGCCTTCTCAAGCTCCACATCAGTAAGATCGTCGATGGGGTTGGTGATACTTCAGGATGTAAGTGGTAGTATAAACGAACTTCGCAAGAAATCAAACTCACGATCCTAGTCTATTGTCCTCCAATAGTTCCCTGTACCTGTCCCTAACTTCCCTCCGAGTGTGCTGAAGTAAAAAGGTTGTGAGCAGCTCAGCCTTTGAAGCTTGTGATGTCTTACTTACTCGCAGTCTTGGCCCGCCGCTAATCTGATTGGCCATAGTTGTTGTATGTGTCTTATCCGTCTAATAATGGAGCCAGTTACCGGTGCTCGACACGTCGTGAGGGGTGACGGAGCATTCCACAAGGTTTGGCCCAGTAAAAAGCAAAGAAGTCTGGTGAAGGGTGACGGAGTATTCCACAAGGTTTTGCCCTGTGAAAGCAGAGAAGTCTGGTGAGGCTGGGGGCACCCGACAGGCAGATATAGTGAATCAAAAGGCAGACTGACAGGAAGGCTAGCCGACGCCCGAGGGGCGAGACCAAGCCATTTCATGGAACACGTCTTCAGTAACGCAATTGTGCAGAAACAAAAAAGCAAGAGAGTCAAGAACACTTCCGCTGTTGGCTAGGATAAGGATTGCGCCACTCGACTCCGCCACTGTAGGCAACTTCGAACCTTGCATCGCATTTCTGCCTCGAGGTGATGTCCGCCGGCGTTGACAAGGAGCTGAGTGGTTGTTGAAGGTCAGTCGACCATTTGCGGGACGCTGGTACAAAGGGGATAGATATTAACCTATTAGATAGAATTTTAGGAATTAGTCTCCGGGACTTCCTACATATTAGGCTTATTATTAGCTAACTTAGCAATTTCATAGCCTTTTCTTATCACTGCTTCTACAAGCTTGACTAGGCAACCGTATTTCGTTACAATGTGTTACGATTTCGCGAAGATAGAGCTGCAATTAACTATGGTAGGTATTCAGAACTTCTCGAACGGACGCTGGCCCAATGCTATTGGACAAGAAAACTGAAGCCAAGGCAATAAAATACCAAGTAAAACTTCAAGTTTCAACTACTCTGCTTCACAGGAAATCTCATCCTACAAACCCCTCGTTCTCATCGAGTGAGCAAACAATAAGCCATAGATATTAACTGAAAACAAAGGCCGTCAATATGTATCTTGCGTGCCTTCAAAAGCTCGGCAGACACGCTTCCACTACCGCCTGAAACAGGATTGCGCTTTAGGTTGTAAAGACGCGAGGTCCAATATTCGCGGGTAATCTCGATAATATTTGGGAAGCTCCTTCAGCCCTTTCGGTGGATTATCGCGGAAATCAGCTTGCTTATCCAGAAGCAGCTCGACGACATCTGAGGCAGACTTGCCACGAGAAAGAGCGCGCCGCAAAGGTGTCCAGCCATCGTTGTCTTTCTTGTTGATAGCCTCAGGAGGAGGAGGAGGAGAAGAGTTTAGAATCCATTTTACAAAGCCTTTATTCGGGGACTGTATGTCTACGCACTTGTGGATGAGTCCTTGACCTAAGTCATCGACGATATTCCAGAGTCTATCATGACCTATTCGACTGGCGATAAACCTGAGTGCATTTCGATTAGCAAACTTGCAAGCAAAAATGGCGGTTGCGTCTTCCAGGGCTGTTTTCTAAACTGAATAAGTAACGTCATCCAGAAATCGGAGACAAACCTACCAAAGTTGTATCCAAGTTTGAAGAGGAAAGAATCTTTTCAACAACTGGTTGTTTTCCGGCTTGGACCGCCTGCCGAAGCTTCTCCTCTTGCAATGTATTTGTGGCACAAAATGTCCCCATTCCTCCATTCAACGTGCATTGGCTAACTAGTCCTACGTCCGTCCCGAATCGGCCGCCGTTCAAGGAGTGAAGAGATGGAGGCGATGAAGGGAAATATGTTTCGCTGCCTAAGCTGAAAGTAGTTGCCGAAGAAGCTCTTCTCTGGATCGAGTGTGCTGATGAAGATGCATGTCGCTCGGAGGCAAGGATCCTAAACAGGTGTCTCAAAGTCAACTTCCGAACTCATCAAGCAATGAAGTCTAGCAACCAACCTTTGTGCCGTTTCTGGGCGACTTTGGGTACTGGGGTCGAGGCCGTGCAGGAGACCATTTAAAGGCTTCTCGATCTCCTCCAGGAGCCGCTTGAACGCCTTCTCTCTCCCTTCACCATAGATTAGCGGCATAGAGACGTCGAAAATGCCCAGCAGTGAGTACGCTTTATCTTCTTCGAGCTTGGTCTGGCGGCGATATATCCATGACAATCGCTCATGGACGCTGAACTGAGATAAGGGTACTCCTTGAATCGCTGAATCAGGAATGCCCGTTATCTCGTGAATTTGTTGCTTTAGAGATCTTTTGTCACCAAGTCGCTGGCGTTCTCGGGAGAAGAATTCTACCGAACTTGGGGCAAGAAGCTCTTGGAGCGTCCATCCCCGCTCGAACCATCTGCTTGTCCGGAAATACGATTCCCACGGCGGCGAGTGAAACTCCTCGTTGGTGTCGAAGTCAGAGCTTGAAATATCAGGCAGATAGACGTAGCATCGAGTCGCGTCGCGGTACCAGCGAAACATGGAGTTGATAGCCGACGTGAGTTCGGTATTGTTTGCCTTGTTAATGCAACAGGTGTCAATCCAAAAGTATTGCAATCCATTTTGTCTGGCTTGTTCCCCACAGAACCGGATCTTCTCGTAGCCAGGCTTATCCATGCCAGTGCCATTTGTCAGGTCTTCGAAGGTGACTTCCTCGGCATCCGCTCCCCATGTGTGCGAAAGTATCGCATATGGAGGGATTGTTTCATCGCCAACCAAGTCCTTAGTGAGGCTAAACTCGCCGGTGTTACCGCGTTGCAAAAGGCGCATAGTTTCGCGTAAAATTTGACGAGAGAAAGCTGTGGGAATAAGGTTTGGCCGTAGCAGGCTGGGTAGATAGACAGAGCATGGCAACTCGTTCGTCGGCTGAGAATACCATACCTAGCTATCAAGGTTAGTGACTATACAGGCAATCGAGAACAGACGTCGTAAGTCCGTACAGTACTCCCCGGGGTGGGCTTAGCAGAAGGCCGTTGGTAAATTTGACTCTTGCGAGAAAAAGTAAGGCGCCAAGGAGCGGGCAGTGAGGCTAGTGACAGTAGGCGCGGTTACATGTGGCTTATTCCTAAGCGCTTTAAGCGCTGATACGTTCCAGGGGTTATGTGGACTAGCATGCAAAAGCTTGGCGTAAAGTCCGTGCGCAGAAAGCGCGTGTGTCGGAAAAAACCCGACACCGATTGTGCAAGTCACTGTACATGAGTAACCTATTGTTCGGTGCGGGGCTCTTGGCTTGAGTCGCGGTGATCGAGCCGCTCACGATTTCGAACAACTAATCTGCCAGCGTAGACCACGCGACTGCATCCGAGGATGTTTCACACCACAAACAATGACGAGGAAGAAAAAGATTCATGGAGCAAAACAGAAGCTCACAGGTACGTCATTTCCTGGTAATCCCTTACCTCAAACGAAGCCGTCTTCATCCAAGTCAAGTGCCAAAACATCATCTCCGAAGGGTTCTTTTCTACCAAAACCATCCTCAGCGAGTTCCTCTACGAAACAACTTCACGAAATGCCCTCTCCAACAGTGGTCTCCTCTTTTGCGTCTGCTGCATTGGAAGGATCGTCGCCAAATTCGAAGAAAGCCATAGACACGTTGCTGCAAGAGCCAAAGAGAGTTCGTCCTCGTAACGAAAGGCAGTACCATCGATTTTACGAACCGTTAGTGTTATTGTTTACACTGGGCAGCACAAGAGGCGCTCCAATTCCTGATGATGGTGCAGACACAACGACACTTTCCAGCAGGGATGCGCGCCGCAAATTTTTAACAGCTTTGGCGTATGCCTGTGATTATGAGAAAGGAGGTGACACTGTTACTGCAATTGGGCTGGAGCAGGTACCGGAGGCCAACATCTTCTGGGTAGCATCAAATAAGGATCCTATTCATAAGATAGTTCCATTCTTGAGAAAGCTCTTATCAAAGCTAGCGGGTAATGCTGGGGATGAAGAGGCGCTTGAAGAGGAGATCAGTCGAACATGCGTAGAGTTTGCTACGCCACGTATCAAAAAGTACCAAAGCTTGATCTGCCAGATGATGAGTAAAGCTCGCTCAGGGTTGACAAGCGTGGAAAGTAAGTACGGATTTCGCCGCTTGCCATTGAAAGCAGAATAGCACCTGAACAATCTAGCCATGGACCTTACAATCTGGTTGGAGTCCTTCACGTCCGCTAAACCAACGCCATTCTCTCTATGCGAGCTTGCATACAAGGACCGGAAGTCTCGGTTTATGCAACAATTGGAGAGACTGGCTACGGAGCCAGAGTACAAAACTACGAAAGACTCAATCAGACATGTACTGGCTATGCTCCGGCATTACATTGGACGCCTTGGACATCACATACGTCTTGCTAAAATACTTGTTAAGGGAGCATCAAGGACGCCATGCCTACTCCAATCATGGAAAGTTGAACCGATCCCGACACCGCCAAGAAACTCGTCGCCGCTTCCGATGGACGACATGACAACCCTCAACGGCATTATAGTTAGAATGCTACCAAAGGACTCTCCAGAGCTCGAATACTACAAAGAAGCCCTTGAGCATATGGACAACAGCTTTCAACTTTCTACACGACTTCTAGAAAATCTGAAAAATCCGAATTTCAGCCCACGAGTGCATTGTGAAGTCCAAGTTCTCGAGCACTTTCACAAGAACAAGCTGCAGTTCCTTGAGTTGGATCGATACATCGCTTGCAGTAAGGATGCATGTTACTGCTGTAAACTGTACTTTCGTTACCACCCTGGAAATTTCGTGGAGCCGAATTGTCACCATAAGATCTATCTCAATTGGAAACCACCGGAAGTTGACGGTAATGATAAGTCACATACGCAGCGTGATATCTTAAACAAAATGATCAACGACATTCGAAGGGAAGCACTGGATCAGATATCGCAGCGCCGTGCTGCACAAAGATGGCATCCCGATTCACGTACCGGAATCACAATGTCCGTGTTGATCGAAAACCACGATTCGCTCCACGACGTTAGTGCTGAGCAAGCCTCAAGCAATATACTTCCAGGTAACCACAGTTCACCATGTCTGGATCGTGTTCATGGACTCATAAACTGTAGCGCTTTCTTCTCCACATGATGAGCCATCGTCAATGCAGCCGAACATGGCTCTCGTTGACTCTGACAATGATTCAGGGGGCGGTGTACCATTACCTGGTTCATTTTTTACAGGTATCGGGGATGCAGAGACTGAATTTGGAATGGGTGGCTAGATCGGATGTCTTCGTGCATGAGGGTAAATACTGGCAGAGCTCTCTGTCTTTCCATCGCTTTCATGTTAATACACTGCAATGGTCTTGGAGGCTAGTCTGCAAGTGGCAAATTTGGACTTTGCTCTTTAGTCTTTGGGTTTAACGATTAGATGCGCGGAATAGACAAGATGTTGCGCCGCCTGTGGCTCCCCCCAGTGCTGTTACACGACAGAGCGGCGTTTCGGCAAACGTCACATCAGCAATCATGTTGGCCCTGATATTCAAGTCGTACGATGTTGCAGCAGCTGGCCAGCAGAGCAGACCTAGAATAATGATCATATTACAGCATTACTGGTACAGTTATATAATGCAGATCACATCTGGCATACAGTACCCGCATCAACTCCCCTGATATCAGTGATCTTGGCACACATATAGTCATATACACATCTCAGAACTGCAGGACGGAGCAATGAACCTCCAGTCCCATAGCTTTGATTTCTTCTTCAGCAGCTTCCAGTTCACTCTTCCGCACCCTTTTGACCTCCTTCGGAACAGTTACAGTGCCTTTACGCTTTACACCGCGTTTCCTTTTGACTGCTGTAGCTTCCTTCGCATCACGCTTTGCTTGTGCCTGGACAATGTCCTCATAACTCATCACTTTCACCTTCCCGACCACTGTTGACCGTGTCGATTGGCGACAATTACTTTCGTTGTTTTGCTCGAACAAGAGCCGGTTCTCATCGAGGAGGAGGGCACGTTCAGCGAACGCCTTTCCGGCGGCATTCGCCAGTTTCTGCAAGCGCTATTTGCTGGGGCCGTCCAAGGACTGAGCGTCATCTTCAATTCGACTTTGGAGCAGGGTAAGAGCCTCCGATGTTACTGGCGTTTGGAGGATGTCGCCTTGTGGGCAAGATAAAAACGTCACTTCTTCACCCTTCGGAACGTGTATTTTGGTCAGTGGCTTCTGGATATTTCTGAGTACCCGGTCTGGGCTGAACGGATAGAGACCTGTTTTCGACCAGCCGGACTCGATGTTTCGAGGAGTAAGCGCCTGGTCACGCGCGCGGCTATAAAGAGATGTGAAGTGCTGCTTGCCGACTGTTTTTGCACCTCCTCGGTATAGTCGTTCGACCTGTTCGCGATATTCAGTTTTCAATGGGCCAAAGACTCCGACGTCACAAGGCTGGAGCTTACGGGAAGTGTGCGACGGTATACGGCAAAGGACAATGTCGTTTTCAAAGCAATACTGCATGACCTCGAGCGTCTCGTGTGTCCCGAAGCCGTCACAAATAAGAAGTCGTGGTTTTTTGTTAGCCTGCGCTTCGGTTTGGGGATCAAATACAAGTTTGAGACACTCCAGGCTGATCTTAGAGTCGGTGTATCCGGATTGAGAGCACGCAAAATGCCATCTAGGAGTGGGATACGTTGTCCATGTGCTTCGATGGGTTGCCGCGGGCCACATTATCAGTGGATGAAGAGACCTACCATCTGCAGAAATGCACTCGATCGCAGTCACCATTTCCCGCTTGACACTTGCACCTCTATAAGCTCGCGGGTAGTCTTTACCTACCAATACTTTAAGGGAGCCGAGCATACTCAACATGACTCCCGTTTCGTCCATGTTATAGACATTCTCCGGCAGAATGACCGGGTCATGCAGTTCCTTTCCAATCACTTCAAACCAGTGTGTAATCTTATCGTAGATATTGTTATCATGCCGGTTCCAATCTAGCGCCTTGACCCTCTTAGGACTGAGCTCGGGGTGGCGTTTGTAGAAGGCTTGAGGCCAGTTCTTGCCAGGAGGCTTGATCGTTTCGTCGTTCGTGGGAGCTTGGAAGACGGAGGACCGCTGACGTACGATGATGAGCGCTAGCGAACGTAGATACTTGATTGGAAGGGGGAAACCGTAGCTAGCCATCCGTTACAAATACTCAACTAGGGCTTCTCTTCTGCCGGAGTGAGATCCTGTTGGCTTGTCGCCTCTTCATGTATAGAACGACGACCGTGTGCGCGGTTCCATAGTGTAGTGCGAGGGACTTCACTAGCATTTGACAATACATCATATGTTCTAGGCTCCGTAGGATCAAGACCTTCAGAAAGCGCAGCGCTGGCGTGATCCATTTTGCTCTTGGTGGTGACGATGGCGTGGAAGGGAGAAGCACGGCAGCAGCAGACCGAGAAGACCGTCGCAGGTGTTCCACCACGCAGGGTAATGTACATTGACAGGAAAGGTTAGACTGCCACTGCCACAGACTGCACTTCACGTAACGGGGTTGTCATGTACCGCCGTACGGTACCTACTTCCTTATGACGACCTGTATCGAGCCACCGAATGCGTCAAAATTTGTTTGGTCGAGGTACCGCCCTGCGTGGGCGAATTCTCTTCTACACCACGTACAATGGGGACAATGGTTTTCGTGCATTATGTTGGGATTCTATAACTTGAGTTGACCCCTTTTATGAGTTTTTAAAGAGACAAAACGGTCGTGGCGGCGTTGTGGGAGAGAAACACTGCCGTGGCTCCCAGGCCCACTGTGCGGAGAGCAGGCAACGAAACAACCAATACTTCTGTAAATTGAGGTACAAAGGTCTCGAAATATCAAGGAGTGACTAGAGATCACGGCTTGAACAATGATGTATGAATGTAGACATATGTGCAGGCTCTGAGTTGTCGAGAAGTCAAAGTACCTCGCGGCTGTTCCAGCACACAGGGTATCCCACCACCCAGGGAGGAAGGTTAGATAAACGAGGGTCTTTGTCTTGCTTATTAATTGGGAGCCAAATCTGGAACCATGCCTACTTCGAAAGCGTCGATAACGAAGACAGAGAGTGTGGTGGTGGATCACAGGCCTTTAGTACGGGGGCCTATAAACAGGGCGAGTTTTGTCCCCAGACCTGCTTATAGGCCCCCGTAGAATGGATGGATTGGCGAGCGTGCATAGGATAAACCATCAATTCAGTGAGCGGCCAACGAGAGTCTTGCAAGGCGCCTATTGCCTGCGTGGCCCGTGCAGGGCGGGGGGGACACAAAGCAAATGCTTCGTGATTTTCATTTTGTTACCGGAAGCCC
>Ga0335075_10005087_pt1 | contig 20460 bp, 20 predicted proteins | sample Lox_Sample_24_FD_206723 | JGI IMG/M metagenome (GOLD analysis project Ga0335075, IMG submission 206723) | Soil microbial communities from Loxahatchee National Wildlife Refuge, Florida, United States - Lox_Sample_2.4 | ecosystem: Environmental > Terrestrial > Soil > Wetlands | place: USA...
GTCCATCTTGAAGTCGCCGGTGTGCAGCACGACGCCGGCCGGGGTCTTGATCGCCACCGCCAGCGCGTCTGGAATCGAGTGGTTGACTGCGAAAAATTCCAGGTCAAATGGTCCGAACGTACGCGAGTTTCCCTCTCGGACCTCCTCCGTCTCCGGAGTAAGGCGGTGCTCGGTGAGCTTGGACCGCACTAGGGCGAGCGTCAGCCTTGAGCCGATCAGCGGGAGGTCCTCCCGCTCCCGCAGCAAGTACGGCACCGCGCCGATGTGGTCCTCGTGCGCGTGCGTCAGCACCACGGCCTCGACCTGGTCCAGCCGGCCTTCCAGGTAGCCGAAGTCCGGCAGGATCAAGTCGACACCCGGCTGGTCCGGCTCGGGGAACAGCACACCGCAGTCGACGATCAGCAGCCGGCCGCCGTACTCGAAGACGGTCATGTTCCGGCCGATCTCGCCGAGACCGCCGAGCGCGATGACGCGCAATCCGTTGAGGTCGAGAGGAGCCGGCGCGGTCAGCTCGGGGTGCGGGTAGCTCAACGCTGTGCCTCGCCCGGAAGCTTGACGCCGCCCGCGGTCAGGTCCTCGCGGAGCTTGTGCCGCTCCGCGTCGCTGGCCGGGAGCAGCGGGCCGCGGACGCCACCGCCGGGCAGGCCGAGCATTTCGAGCGCCGCCTTGGTCAGGACCGCCGCCTGGTTCCTGAACAGCCCGACGTTGACCGGGAGCATCGACCGGTGGAGCTCCGCCGCCTCGGCGTGATGACCGGCGGTGAAGGCCTCCAGCATGGCGAAGATGCGATCCCCGACCACGTGCGCGGTGACGCTGACGCAGCCGACGCCGCCGACCGACCAGAGCGGCAGGTTCATCGGGTCGTCGCCCGAGTAGTAGGCGAGGTCGCTGCGCCTGAGAACCCAGGATGTCGCGGCGAGGTCCCCCTTGGCGTCCTTCACGCCGACGATCCTGGGGTGCTCCGCGAGCCTGACCAGGGTGTCGGTCGCTACCGCCATGCCGGTCCGGCTGGGGATGTCATAGATGAGCATCGGCAGGCCGGTCGCGTCGGCGACCGCGGTGAAGTGCGCGGCGAGCGCGTCCTGCGCGGGCTTGTTGTAATACGGGGTCACGACGAGCAGGCCGCGGGCCCCGGCCTTTTCGGCCTGGCGGGCGAGCTCGACGGTGTGGGCGGTGATGTTCGTGCCCACCCCCGCCAGCACCGTGGCGCGGTCGCCGACGGCCTCGGTCACCGCCTTGATCAGGCGCGATTTCTCCTCGTCGGTCGTGGTCGGGGCCTCGCCGGTGGTACCGCTCACCACCAGCCCCTCGTTGCGCATGTCGTCTACGAGGTAGGCGGCGAGCCGGGCGGCGCCGTCGTAGTCGACGTCACCGTCAGAGGTCATCGGGGTGATCATGGCTGTCATCAGCCGGCCGAAGGGCGCCCTGGTGGTGGTCATAACCGAACGCTACCGCGCCAGGGCCGACATCCGGTACTCCGTAACGAACGTGGCGGCTTGGTCAATCGAGCGGCGGCTGACGTGAGCTCGGGGGCACCCACATCAGCCGCCGTCACCTGAGAAATCGGTTGCAGGATACGGAGTGTTACAACTTGGTGATGATTTGTAACTGGTGTGTCAGCTGATGCGATTGCGGAGGACGCCGATACCCCCGACCTCCAGCTCGACCACGTCGCCGCGGGTGAGCCACCGGCCGTCGTTGTGCTCCAGGATGCTGCCGGTGCCGACCGTCCCCGAGCCGATCACGTCGCCCGGTTTCAGCGTTGTGTTGCGGGCCGCGCGGTCGAGGATCTGCCGCCAGGAGTAGTGGATGTCGGCGAGGTTGCCCCGGGATCGCTCCTCGCCGTTGACCGTGGCGGTCATCACGGCGCTGGTTCCGTCGAACTCGTCGGTGGTCACCAGCACGGGGCCGAAGCTGGTCGCGAAGTCCTTGCCCTTCGCCGGTCCGAGGCCGACGCGCGTCTCCCGGCGCTGGATGTCGCGGGCGGAGAAGTCGTTCATGACCGTGAAGCCGGCGATGTCCTGGTCGTTGCCGATGACCGCGGCGACCTCGAGCTCGTAGTCCAGCTCGCTCGTGCCGTCCGGGTACGGGATGTCGTCGCCGGGGCCGTACACCGCCGCCGGGTTCGTGAAGTAGAAGACAGGGAACTCGTACCACTCCTTCGGCACCTCGGAGCCGCGGTTGGCTCGCGCGGTCGCCACGTGCTGTTCGAAGGCGAAGAAGTCCCTGATCGACGGCGGCACCGGGATGGGAGCGAGGAGCGTCACGTCGCTCAGCGGATAGCGGGGCCCGTCGGCGGGCGCCCGGTCCGCCGCGAGGACGTGGATGAGGCTGGGCGCCTGGAGGCTGATGACCTCGTCGCCTTCCACGCGGCCAGGCGCCATGCCCTCGCCGAATCGGAACGTGCAGTACCGCATCCGCTGGCCTCCCTGTTTTCGTCGCCGTGTACGACAGTGTCCTCCGTGTCCTCCGTTCGGTGGACGCCACGATCGGCTTTCGGGGGACACCGTCGCGGGCACCGGGAGGCCACGCTGGTGCCATGCACCTGAAAGATGACGAGCTGACGTCCGCGCTGTCCGGCTCGCTCGGCGAGGAACTGCTCGCCGCGGCGTACGCGAGAGTCCCGACAGCGGTGAGCGCGGCCCGGTTGCTGAGCCCGCTGGGGAACTATCTCATCGCGCGGCCGGCCGCCCGGGCCGCGGCCCGCAAGATCACGCAGGAGACCGATGTTCCCCTGGACGCCGCCGTGGTCATCGGCATCAGCGCCACCGCTGTGCACCTCTGGCGGGCCGACCCCATGCTCAACCAGGTCAGCGAGCACCTCGGCGAGGTGCCGCTCTCGCGGATCACGGGCATCGCGGTCTCCCCCGGCCGCAGCTGGCAGCCGATGACGATCACCCTGGATGGCGGTGAGCGCATCAAACTCGAGGGTCGCGGCGCCGCGCACGCCGTGGCGAGCGCGTTCGATGAACACAGCCGTCAGTGACGATCGTGTAGCAAGCTGGGTCCGTGCACGACGAGCACGCGTGGCGGCGCCGGATCTCCGGAGCCGACGCCTATTACGGAGTTGTCCTGGCCGGCACGCTGGTCGCCGTCGCGGTCGGGACGGCCGACGGCGGGCGGGTGCTGGCCCTGGCCTCGGTGACCGCGATGGCGCCCTGGTACGCGGTCGCGGGCAGGCCCGTGGCCCGCGGCGATCCGGTGCCCGCGCGCGTCGCGTGGTACCTGGCCGGGCTCGCCGCGCTGCTCGCCGCCGCCCAGGCGGGATCCCCGTGGAGTTCGTTCATGCTCCTGGCCCTGTGCCCGCAGGCCTTCGTGCTGCTCCGCCCGCGGTGGGCGACCGGCGTGACCGCGGTATTCAGCCTCACGCCGGTGCTGCTGCTCGCCGATCGTCCGGGCCTGGCGCTCGGCGCGGCCGGTGTCGCCGTAGGCACGGTTCTGTTCGCGGCGACGTTCGGAACCTGGATCACCCGGATCATCAAGCAGAGCGCGGAGCGCGCGGATCTGATCGCGGCCCTGGCCGCGGCTCAGGCCGACCTGGCCCGCGCAGAGCATGCGGCCGGCGTCCTCGCCGAACGGCAGCGGCTGGCGACGGAGATCCACGACACGCTCGCCCAGGGTTTCATCAGCATTCTCATGTTGCTGCAAGCGGCCGACGCCGCCGGCACCATGGACCGGGCCCGCGTATACCTCGGTCAGGCCGCCGCCACCGCGCGTGAGAACCTCGCGGAGGCGCGCGGCCTGATCGCCGCCCAGCCGCCGGCCGCCCTGACCGGGTCGTCGCTGCCCGAGGCGCTGAACCGGCTCACCAGGCGGCTGGCCGAGGAGACGGGGAGCAGCGCGGACTGCGCCGTGACCGGCACCGCGCGCTGGCTGCCGGCGGCCGCCGAGGTGGTCGTGCTCCGGTGCGCGCAGGAAGCCGTGGCGAACGTGCGCAAGCACGCCGCGGCGGCCACCGTGACGCTGCGGCTCGACTACCTGGCCGGCCGGGTGCGATTGCGCGTCAGCGACGACGGCGCGGGATTCGATCCCGCCCGCGACCGGGGCCAGGGCCTGACCGGCATGGAAAACCGGGTCGCCCAGGCAGGTGGCACGCTCGAGGTTCGGAGCGCTCCTGGCGAGGGCACCACGCTGACCGTGGACGTCCCGGCATGATCCGCGTCCTGGTCGTCGATGACCATCCCGTGGTCCGGGCGGGCCTGTGCGGGATGCTCGCCGCCGAGCCAGGCGTCGAGGTCGTCGGCGAGGCGTCATCGGCGGCCGGCGCCGCGGCCGCCACCCGCGCGCACCATCCCGACGTCGTGCTGATGGACTTGCGGATGCCCGACGGGGACGGTGTCCGCGCCACGAGCCTGGTCCTGGCCGAACGGCCGCAGTGCCGGATCGTGGTCCTGACCACCTTCGACAACGAGGCCGACATCCTGCGGGCGGTCGAGGCCGGGGCGAGCGGCTACCTGCTGAAGGACGCTACTCGCGACGAACTCGTGCGCGCCATCCGCGCCGCGGCCGACGGCGGGACCGCGCTCGCCCCGTCGGTGGCGGCCAAGCTGGTAGCCCGGCTGCGCCCGGCCTCCGGCGCGGGCGGCCCGGCCGGGCTGTCGCCCCGCGAGATCGAGGTACTGGGCATGGTCAGCACCGGCAGCACCAACGCGGAGATCGGGCGCGCCTTGTTCATCAGCGAAGCGACGGTCAAGACTCATCTGCTGCGGGCATTCGGCAAGCTCGGCGTGTCCGACCGGACAGCGGCCGTCACCGCCGCCATCAAGCGCGGGATTCTCCCGCCGCTGGGGTGACGCCGGGTGGCGGGCGCCGTCGCGAGGCCGGCTGCGGGTCCGCTCAGCCAAGTGTCTGCTTTTCCTCTGGGCGACGCGGGCGCCTGATAGCTCTGCGGAGCCATTGAGGTTGCCGGCACGGGCCGCTGAGCCTAGCCGACCACAGTGGGTGGCGTACCTGATAGGTCCTGACCGAATGGGAGAACTGTCATGACGCCAGAGCGCGAGCCCGCGGATGAGGCACTGGCCAGGGCCAGGCAGCGGCGGCGCACAGGCAGGACCAGGCTCGCCGCCGCGACCGCCGGCGCCGGGGTGCTGAGCGCGGCCGCCGCCGCGGCCATCGCGGTCGCCCTGCCGGCTTCCGCCGCCAAGCACACCACCGCCGCGGCGGCCACGGCCAGCACCGCCGCGAGCGCCGCGGCGAGCAGCACGTCGTCGACGACGGGTACGTCGTCCTCGTCGTCGACCGCCGCCAGGTCATCGTCGACGCCGACCGCGACCTCCGGGTCGGCTCACGCCACGTCGGGCGCGACCTGATGGCCGGGGCCTACAGCCAGGACGGCTGGCTCACCACGGTCGTGCGCCCCGCCGGGCGACTCGACCACGCGGGGCTCGCCCGGCTGAGCACGGCGCTCGGCGTCCTCGAGCCGAGCAGCGACATCGTGGTGGTCGACCTGACCGCCGCCGACGTCCGCGACCCGGGCGACCTCGCCAGGCACCTGCTCGCCCCCGCCCGCCGGTTCGACCAGGCGGGCCGGTGCCTGCTCCTGGTCGGCGCGTCTCCCCGGGTGACAGCCGAGCTTGGTCGCGCTGCCGTCCCGATAGTCACGCTGGCCCCAGAAGCGCTGCGCAACGTGGCAGCCTAGGCCTATCGCAATCGGGGGCCCGGGCCGCGGCGATTCTCCGGGGTGTGGCTGGTCTATATCGGCAGCCGCCAGAAAGCGCTGGCGGACTAGTCGAGGAGGAACAGTCATGGCGGAGCACACAGTTGTCGGCCGCGCGGAATGGCAGGCCGCTCGGGACGAGCTGCTGCGGCGGGAGAAGGAGTACACCCGGATGGGTGACGAGCTGACCCGGCAGCGCCAGGAGCTGCCCTGGGTCGCGGTCGGCAAGGAGTACGTGTTCGACACCGACGACGGCCCGCGGCCGCTGGCCGCGCTGTTCGACGGCCGGTCGCAGCTGATGGTCTACCACTTCATGTTCGGGCCGTCGTTCGAGGCGGGGGACCCGAGCAACTCGTCGATGGCCGATGCCTTCGACGGCATGCTGCCGCACCTGCACGCCAGGGACGTGACCCTGCTGCTCGTCTCGCAGGCACCGCTGCCGAAGCTCCAGGCCTACAAGCGGCGGATGGGCTGGCGGATCCCCTGGGTCTCGGCGGCGAACACCGACTTCAGCTTCGACCTGGGCGTCTCCTACACCCCGGAGGAGGTGCGCGGGTGGGGGCTCACCGCCGGCACGCTGCCGCCGATCGTGGCGTCCAACGCGGCCGCGACCGGCACGGACATCAACGGGTACCTGACGGAATCGCCGGCGGTCAGCGTCTTCACGCTGCGGGACGGCGCCGTCTACCAGACCTACGCGGCCGGCGCGCGCGGGGTGGAGTTCCTGATGCCGTACTACCCGATCCTGGACCGGGTGCCGAAGGGCCGCGACGAGGGTGACGCGTTCCAGACCTGGATCCGCCGCCACGACGAGTACGCCTGAGGCCTGGAGACGGTCATGACGAGCTCGGCCGCGAACGACTACAACGCCGCGATCATCGACGAGTTCCGCGCGACGGGCGGACACCCCGGCGGGGACTGGGCTGGCACGCCGATGGTCCTCATCCACCACACCGGCGCCCGGTCAGGAATCGAGCGCGTCACGCCACTGGGCTGCTTTCCGCTGGGCGACGACCGCGTCGCGGTCGTCGCCTCCAGCGGCGGATCACCATCCCACCCGGCCTGGTACCACAACCTGAAGGCCAACCCCGTGATCACCGTCGAGTTCGAGTCCGAGACATTCACGGCGGTGGCGCGGGAACTGGACGACACCGCCCGCGCCGAGCTGTGGCCCGCGCTGGTCGCCCGCTTCCCCACCGTCGGCGTGTACCAGGCCACGACGGCGCGGCAGATCCCGGTGCTGATCCTGACCCGCGACGACCGGCCGCCGGCTACCGCAGCAGGTCGGCGATAGCGGCGATGCCCTCGGTGATCGCTCCTTCGGTGAGGTTGCCGAAGCCGAGGACGAGCTGGGCGGGTTCGGTGGCGCCGTCGAAGCGGTAGGTGCTCATGCCGTGCAGGCCGACGGAGCGCTCGCGGGCGGTGGCTACGACGGTGCGCTCGTCGGCGCGGCCGGGCAGGCTGGCGACGGCGTGGAACCCGGCGGCCAGGCCGCTGATCCGGATGCGGGGGGCGTGGGCGCGCAGCGCGTGGAGGAGGGCTTCGCGCCGGGCCGCGTAGCGGGGGCGCATGCGGCGCAGGTGCCGGTCGAAGCGGCCGGAGTCGAGCAGCTCGGCGAGCGCGAGCTGATCCAGGGTCGGGCAGCCGCGGTCGTCGTAGCGCTTTTCGTGGACGAGAGGCGCGGCGAGCCGCGGGGGGCAGGCGATCCAGCCGAGCCGCAAGGCCGGGGCCAGGGATTTGCTGACGCTGCCGAGCAGCGCGACCCGGTCCGGGGCCAGGCCTTGCAGGGTGCCGATGGGCTCGCGGTCGTACCGGAATTCGGAGTCGTAGTCGTCTTCGATCACGATCGCGTCGTGGTCGCGGGCCCAGGCCAGCAGGGCGTGCCGCCGTTCGGGAGTCATGACGACGCCGGTGGGGGTCTGGTGGGCGGGGGTGACCACGACCGCGGCGGCGCCGGTGGCGGCGAGCGCGTCGACGTTGATGCCGTGTTCATCGACCGGGACTGGAACGGCCTCGATGCGCGCGCGGCTGGCGACGATCTCGCGGTAGGTGGGCCCGGGTTCCTCCACGGCGACGCGGTGAGCTCCCGCGGCTCCCAGCGCCCGCAGGACGAGCCCGAGCCCTTGGGCGTACCCGGCGCAGACCACCATCCGATCCGGGTCGGCCGCCGCTCCCCGTACCCTTCGCAGGTAGGAGGCGAGTACGTGCCGCAAGACGGCGCTGCCCCGCGGATCACCGTAGGTGAGATCGCCCTTCGGGGCGGTGCGGCACGCCTCGCCCAGGGCCCAGAGCCAGTCGCGGCGGGGGAAGCTGGTCAGGTCCGGCACGCCGGGGAGGAATTCGATGCGCGGGCCGGCAGCCGGCGCCGGCGCCTGCTCGGGTGACGGCAGCGGCCTGGCGTCGATGGCTACCCGGGTCGCCGACCCGACGTGGCTGGCGAGGTAGCCCTCCGCGGCGAGCTGGGCGTAGCAGTCGACCACGAGCGCGCGGGAGACGCCTAGGTCCGCGGCCAGCCGTCGCGACGGCGGCAGCAAGTCTCCGGCGGCGAGGCGGCCGGACTGGATACGGCCGCGCAGGGCCTGCTCGAGCTGGGCGCGCAGTGGCACCGGAGAGTCCCGGTCCAGCCGCAGCAGCAGCCCCGAGCCCGAATTGGTCCACTCAGCGGCCATGTCATTGGACCTTACACCAGACCGCCTGCCAGGCGGAGAGTCAGAGAAGGAGGCATCCGCCAGGAAGGAGCACTCAGATGGCGGCCAGGCAGGCAACCGGGCTGGAACCGGCTGATGTCCGTGGCGCGGGCAAGGTGTTCATTCATTTCACGATGTCGCTCGATGGCTTCATCGCCGATGCCGACGGCAGGCTGGACTGGGCGTTCGCGTTCGCTGGGCCATCACGGGCGGCCGTCAGGAAAATCACCGATCCGATCGGGGCCGTGCTGGCCGGCCGGCACGGCTACGACCTCGGCATGATGCGCGGCACCATGAAGGTCTACGGCGGCGCGTGGAGCGGCCCGCAGTTCGTTCTCACCCACCGGCCCGGCGACCCGCCGGCTGACCCGTCGATCACGTTCTTGTCTTGTGGCATCGCCGAGGCCGTCAGCACGGCTCTCGCGGCCGCGGGCGGCAAAGACGTCGTGGTGATGGGCGCCAGCATCGCCCGGCAGTGCCTGGCCGAGGGCCTCACCGACGAGATCCTGCTGCACGTGGTGCCGGTCGTGCTCGGGGATGGCATCCGGCTGTTTTCAGGCCCCCTGCAGCAGCCGATAACCCTGCGGACGGTCAGCCTCGGGCAGTCCGGCGAACTGATCGACATCCGCTTCAACGTCAACGCGCATCAGCTGGCCTAGATGGTCCGCACTCGGAGTTGAGATCGCTGGTGTTCGTCACGATCTTTTTCTCGATGGCGGAATCGATGGTGGCGCTCAGGGAGTCGCGCAATTCCAGGTACGCGCTCACCAGGCTGATGATGGACCGCTTGACTCCGGAACTGCCCGCCGAATTCGCCGCGTCGCTGAGCACGATGACGATCAGGTCGATCTCCGCCTTGTCCAGGCTCGCCTTGTCCGCGACGGCGTTCCGTACCACGGCCGACCCATAGGTGCTGATAGCGTCCAGTGCCCGCGGGCAGGCGGGATCAGCGGGCGTCCTGGCCGGGGCCGTCGCCGCGCGAGAAGCCGGAACCGCGGCAGGCACGCCCGGGGCGATGGATTTGCAGCCGGACGCAGTGGACGCCATGACGGCGGCGCCGGCAAGCCATAGGGCGGCGCGGCAGAGCGCCGTGCGGACCCCGGTGACCGGAGCCGTGCCATCAGCGGTGATCACCCGGGTGCCCTCGGCCACGGTCGCGGTCGTCACCGCCGCGGCGTGCCCCGATCTTGGAGGTTCCGCCGGTGAGGAGCTTCTTGCCGGTGATGACGATGGCGATGGCCGCCCCGGAGGGGAGACCCAGGTGCTCCAGCAGGTGAATCAGGAAGATCATGGCATGGTTTCCTTAGGTCGTGGACGTCGACTGCGAGGTGCGGTAGCCGACGGTCGAGCCAGCCGGGAAGCCACCAGTTGGCCCGCCCGAACAGATGCATGAGCGCCGGCACGAGGGCGGTGCGGACGACGAAGGCGTCGAGGAAGATCGCGGCGGCGAGGCCGACCCCGAACTCCTGGATGATGATGTTGCTGACGAGCGTGAACGACAGGAAGACGAGGATCATGATGGTGGCCGCGGCGGTGATCACCCGGCCGGTCATGGTCTGGCCCCAGGTGACCGCGACCCGGTTGTCGCGGGTGCGGACCCACTGCTCGCGGATGCGGCTGACGAGGAACACCTCGTAGTCCATGGACAGCCCGAACAGGACCGAGAACATGAGCGCCGGCAGGAACACCTCGACCGGTGCGGTTCCGCTGAATCCGAGGACCGGCGCACCCCATCCCCACCCGAACACGGCGTTCATTACCCCGAGGGCGGCGCCGACCGACAGCAGGTTCATCACCGAGGCGATCGCCGGGATCAGCAGGCTGCGGAAGACGAGCATCAGCAGCAGGAATCCCAGGATCACGACTATCGCTATGAACAAGGGCAATTTGCCGGCGAGAGCGCTCGAAAAGTCCACCTGGGCGGGGGTCACCCCGCCGATCAGGACGTGCAGGCCGCTGCCGGCCTCGGCTCCCGGCACCACCTGGCCGCGGAGCTGGCCGAGCACGGTGGCGGTCTGGGCGGCCTGCGGGGCGGTGCCCGGGTAGAGCAGCGCGACCGCGGCGGTGCCGCCCTGGCTGACCTGCGGAGGGGTAGCGGCCACGATTCCCGGCTGGCGGGACGCGGCCTGGACGACCCGCGCGAAGGCGGCCTCGCTGGCCGGTCCGTGCAGCGCCGAGACGAGTTCGAATGGCCCGTTGAAGCCCGGGCCGAACCCGCGAGCCAGCAGGTCGTAGGCCTGCCGGGTGGTCGACGATGCCGGGTCGGTGCCGGCGTCGTCGATGCCGAGCCGGAGGCTGAGCGCCGGGAGGGCGATGACGACCATGACGAGCAGGCTGACCGCGGCTCGCAGCGCGGTCTGGCGCTCGATCGAGCGCGACCACCGGGACCACAGACCCGAGCTGACCGCCTCCGCCACCGGACCGGATTGGCTGATCCGCCGGCGTTCCCCGCGGCTGAGCACCTTCGGGCCGATGAAGCCGAGCAGCGCCGGCAACAGCGTGAGCGAGGCCAGCATGGTCAGCGCGACGGTGACCGTGGCCGCGACCGCCGCGCCGTCGAGGAACGACTCTCCGAGCGCGAACTGGCCGAGTAGTGCGATCGCCACGGTGACGCCGGCGAAGAACACCGCTCGCCCCGCGGTGTTGACCGCGTTCACCGCGGCGTCCTCGATGCCGCGCCCGGCCCGCACGCCGCCGCGGTGGCGGGTGACGATGAACAGGGCGTAGTCGACCCCGACGCCGAGGCCGATCAGCACCCCGAGGACCGGGGCGAAGCTGACGATGCTCAGGACGTGGCTGAGCAGGCCGGTGATGGCATAGCCCGCGCCGATCGCGACCAGGGCGGTCACGATCGGGGTGATCGCGGCGAACAGCGCGCCGAACGCCAGGCCGAGCACGATCAGCGCGAGGATCACGCCGAGCAGGGTGCTGTTGGAGGATTTACTCGGCTGGGCGTTCTCGATCGCCTGGCCGGTGAGCTCGACCTTCAGGGTGGGCCCCTGGGCGGCCTGGGCGGTGCGGATCACCGCGGTGACCGCGTCGCCCGGCAGATCCTGAGCCGGAGCGTCGAAGTTGACGGTGGCGAAGGCGATCTTCCCGTCCCGGCTGACCTGGCTGGCACCGTGCGGTCCGTAGGGGCTGGCCACGCTGACGACGCGGGGGAGCCTGCTCACCGTGGCGAGCATCGTTTCGGCTTCCGAGCGGGCCGGTCCGGACGTGACCGTCCCGGTCGTCGCCTCGACCACGATCTGGTCGGCGTCGCCCGAGGCGGCCGGGAAATCGTGGGTCAGGATGGCCTGGGCCTGGGTTGAGGGGCTGTTGGGCAGGGTGTACGTGGTGGCGTAGCTGATCCCGGCGGCCCGGCTCACGGCGGTGAGCAGGACAAGCGCAAGGACCCAGCCGGCGAGGACAAGCCAGCGGCGGCGGAAGCACCAGCGGGCGAGGGAAGGCATGCGGGATCCTTTCATGGGCTCGAGCAGGCTCGTTAATAGTCGACTTAGAAGATGGTCCTGGCCGGGCGAAGTGAACTCAGGACCCGTCCCGGCCCGTTCCCCTGTCGGGCACGAACGCCGACAGGAGAAGCTCGCGGACCGCGACGCGAGCTCGTTCGTCGTCGATCTGGGCCAGGCCGGGATCCGCCTTGCGGTGCTGGGCGAACCAGGCGATGGATTCGCCCAGGAAGTGGGCGGCGATCTCCGGATCGGGGAGCGGGCGCAGTCCTCCCGACGAGGCGCGGCTACTGAGGAAGGCCGACAGCCGTCCCGTGTGGGACTCTTTGCTTTTGCTCACGGTCAGCTCGTTCAGCTCGGGATGGTCCATGACCAGGCTCTCGATCAGCAACAGCAGCAGCCGGTTCTGCTCGATGAAGCTGTAGAGCTCGTCAATGATCCCGGCCAGCTCCTGCGACGCGTCCCGGCTAGAGGCTTCGTCCAGGGCGGTGCGGAGCACCGGGAAGGTCGCGTGGACGGCGAACCAGCCGCGCACCAGCTCCAGGATGCGGCCGGCCGCCGGGGTAGCCAGCGGCACCAGGGCGGCCAGGTCGGCCGTCTGGTCCATGGCGTAGCGGACGGCGAGCTCGAGCAGGGCCTCCTTGCTCTCGACGTACCGGTACAACAGGGCGTGGTTGATCTCCAGCCGCGCTGCCACGTCGGTCATCAGCGCCCTGCGGTAGCCCTTCTCGGTAAAGACATCGCACGCCGCGCGCGCGATGTCCTGCACCCGTCCTGGCGGCGTTTTCCTCGGCATGCAAGAATAGTAACTAACTGAGTTAGTTACGTCAATCAGGCCCAGGGGCCGCCGCGCCAGGTAGGCAGAGGCTCCCGTGCGATCGCGACCCCGAACGCTGCCCGGGCTAGCAGGCGGGTGGAGTCCAAGGCCGGCAACGGCGAGCGGGACGGGGGTACCAGCAGCGGAATCTCGGTGCAGACCAGGGCTACGGCGTCGCACCCCCGGGCTGCCAGGTCCTCGATGACTCGGACGAACTCGTCGCGGGAGGCCGGGGTGAACTGGCCGTTCACCAGTTCGTCGAAAATGATCTTGTTGAGCAGCAGCCGGTCGGCGGCGTCGGGGATCTCAGCGCCGATCCCGCGGGCGGCCAGGGCGCGCGGGTAGATCGGGCCCTCCATGGTGTAGCGGGTGCCCAGGATGCCGACCCGGGTGCGGCCATCGCGGGCGGCCTGTCCGGCGACGACCTCGGCGATGTGCAGGCCGGGGAGGGCCAGTGGATCGCCCGGCTGTTCCAGCGCCATGTGAGCGGTGTTATCGGGACAGGCGAAGAAGTCGGCGCCCGACCGGGCCAGCCGCTCCACGCTCGTGGCCAGCGTGGCGCGGATCGACTGGTGCTCCCCCGCCTCCCAGGCGGGCATGCTCCGCCCCATGGCGATGCAGTCCAGCGTGACGTCCGGATGCTGGTGCGCTCCAAGCTCCCGGAATCCTTCCTGGCAGAAGGCGAGAAAGCAGAGCGCCGCCCCTTCAGTGCTGTGCGCGAGGATACCGAGGTGCTTCACGTGGCCTCCCGATGCGGCTGCGGCGCCCGGAACTTCACCGGCCGGTGTCACGAGTAGGACTGCCATTGTAGATCTGAGATCTAAGATATTAGAGTACCCACATGGATCCAGTGTTGGCCCCGCCGGGCCTCGACGTCCCGGTGGATGAGGTGCCGCGCCTGCGCCAGCAGGTCTACGAACGCGTCCGCCGTGCCATCGTCAATGGCCAGTTCGCGCCCGGGGAGCGGCTCTCGGTATCCCGGATCGCCGAGAGTCTTCAGGTCAGCACGATGCCGGTGCGGGAGGCAATCCGCCTGCTGGAGGAGGACGGCCTGGTGGAGACCTCCGCGCGGCGGTGGACACGGGTGGCAACGGTCAGCGCGGCGCAGGCCGAGGAACTCTATCCCCTCGTCGGCCTCCTCGAGGAATACGCGGTCGGCGCGGGCGGCGAGGCACCGCCCGCTTACCTGCGGCAGTTGCGTGCGGCTAACCGGGCGCTTGAGCAGGCAGAGTCCGGCGGCGACGTGATGACGTGCATCAACGCGGATGAACGGTTCCATGCGATGTTGCTTGACGGCTGCGGCAATCAGGCTTTGCTGCAGACCGTGGCCCAGTTCAAGAGCCGGATGCGGCTGCACGAGAGCGCGTTCTTCCGTCACGGGACCCGCAGGTCCACCAGCCAGCATGAGGAAATCGCCGCCGCGATCGAGCTCGGGGACCGCCGCCGGGCCGGCGCGCTGGTGCGCGCGCACTGGGCCTCCGGGCTGGAGGCGCTGCGGCAGGAGCCGCCGTGGCCGGAGGACGGCCAGCGATCCTGACAGACACGGAAGGAGTGGTTCGGTGCCAATTCGGGCGACTGTGCAAATGGGCGACCCTCGCCTGCGGGAGAGTTGCGCGCCAATCACGGACTTCACCGGCTCACGATGGGACCACCTGGCCGGCGACCTCGCCGATACCCTGCGCGACTGGAACGAGCGCTCGACCTACGGCCGCGGGATAGCCGCGCCTCAGATCGGCGAGCAGGTCCGGCTGATCTACCTCGAGGGCTTCTCTCCCGCTGTCTTGGTCAACCCGCGCATCATCGCGGCCTCCACGGAGACCTGGCAGCCCTGGGACGCGTGCCTGAGTTTCTCGCTCGCATTCTTCTGCCGCGTGACCCGGCACCGGTGGGCAGACGTCGAATACTGCGACCTGGATGGTCACCGGCTCCGGCTGCACGCCGAAGGCGAGCTGGCCGAATTGCTGCAACATGAAATCGACCACCTAGACGGGATCCTGGCCGTCGACCGCATGACCAGCAGCCAGACCATGTGCATGCGCAGCGAGTTCGAAGCGCGCTACCGCGACGAAAGCCCGTATCGCTGACCTGTTCCAGCTTCAGCGCAGGGTGCGGAACGCCGCGCGCAGCTCTCCGGAAAGCACGTCTGGTTGTTCCCAGGCGGCGAAGTGGCCGCCTCGCCCGGCTTCGTTGAAGTAGATCAGCTTGTGGTAGGCCTGCTCGGTCCAGCTGCGCGGCGCGGTGACGTACTCATCCGGGAACACCGTGACCGCGGCCGGGAGCGAAACGTTGGCGGCGGCGTAGAAGTTCTTGCCAGTCACGGCTTGCTGCCAGTACAGCCGCGCCGCGGACGTCGCCGTGTTGGTCAGCCAGTACACCGAGGTGTTGTCGAGCCAGTCGTCGCGCGTGATCGCGCCGTAGGGGTGTCCGGCGAAGAGCCGGGCGAGGTGTCCGTAGGTGGTCTCGTCGTGGTCAAGAAGCCAGGCCGCGAGGCCGACGGGGGTGTCGGCCAGGCTGTAGCCGATCGTTTGCGGGCGGGTGCCCTGGATCACGCCGTAGCCGCGGTGATAGGTCGCGTACGCGACTTGGCCGTAGGCACGCTTTTCCGCGTCCGAGAGGTCGGACGGCGGTGGGTCGCCGTTGCGGATGTGACCGAGGATGTCCGGCGGAACGTTCTGCGCGAAGTTGACGTGGATGCCGAGCAGCCCGGCGGGCTCCTGGCGCGCCATCGCGGCCGCGACCGCGGTGCCCCAGTCGCCGCCCTGGGCGACGTAGCGGGTGTATCCGAGTCGCCGCATCAGCACCGCCCACGCGCGTGCGATGCGCTCGGGGTCCCAGCCGGTGGCGGCGGGCTTGCCGGAGAACCCGTAGCCCGGCAGCGACGGGATCACCACATCGAACGCGTCTGACGCGCTCCCGCCGTGCCCGGTGGGGTCGGTGAGCGGCTCGATGATCTTCAGCTGCTCGATGACCGAGCCGGGCCAGCCGTGCGTGACGATCAGGGGCAGCGCGCCCTCATGCGGCGACCTGACGTGGATGAAGTGAATATCGAGGCCGTCGATCTCGGTCATGAACTGCGGCAGCGCGTTCAGCTTCGCCTCGCAGCGGCGCCAGTCGTAGCCCGTCGCCCAGTAGTTCGCGAGGTCGTGCACCGTCGCGAGCTGCACCCCCTGGGACTGGTCATCGACGGGCTCCCGCTCGGGCGCCCGCCACGCCGCGATCCGCCGCCGCAGGTCGGCGACCGCCTCTTCCGCCATCTCGACGTGGAACGGCCGGACGGCTGGATCCGTGCTCGTTGTGCCGGTGTCGGTGCTCATGATCTGTGTCCCTTCTCGCGCTAGCGGAGCGGCCGGAAGCTCGCGCGTACCTCTTCTGTGAACAGCTGCGGCTCTTCCCAGGCCGCGAAGTGGCCGCCCCTGGCGGCCTCGTGGAAGTAGATGAGGTGGGGGTAGACCTTCTCGGCCCAGCTGCGCGGGGCCGGGAAGATCTCGCCGGGGAACGCCGTGACGCCGGCCGGGAGCTTCATCTCGGGACGAGGCTTCCCGGCCGCGGCGGCCGCGGCCTGACCGCCCTCCCAGTACAACCGGGCCGCTGAGGCCCCGGTGCCTGTCAGCCAGTACAGCGTGATGTTGTCCAGGATGTGGTCCCGGGTCAGGTTGCCCGCGGGCTGGCCGTCGACAAACGCGCGCGAGATCTTGTAGTAGCTGTCGGTGTCGTGGTCGAGCATCCAGGCCGCCAGCGCGACCGGTGAATCCAGCAGGGCGTAGCCGATCGTCTGCGGCCGCGTGGCCTGCTCCTGGAAGTACGCGGAGCCGCTCGCGGCGAAGGTCTTGATCGCGGCGAGCGCGGCGCGTTCCTCCGGGGAGTCCGCGGGCATGCCGCCGATGTTGCCCAGCGCCTCCCGGAGGAAGTTCAGGTGGATGCCGAGCAGCCCGGCGGGCGCCTGGCGGCCCATCGCGTCGGTGACGGCGGCACCCTGATCGCCGCCCTGGGCGACGTACCGGGGGTACCCGAGGCGGCGCATCAGCTCCGCCCAGGCGCGCGCGATGCGGCCGGGATCCCAGCCGTCCTCGGCCGGGTCGCCGGAGAAGCCGTAGCCGGGCAGCGAGGGCAGCACCAGGTCGAACGCGTCCTCCGCGGCGCCCCCGTGCGCGGTCGGATCGGTGAGCGGACCGACGACCTCGAGCAGTTCGATCACCGAGCCGGGCCAGCCGTGCGTGATGATCAGCGGCAGCGCGTCCGCGTGCGGCGACCTGACGTGAATGAAGTGGATGTTCTCGCCGTCGATCGTGGTGGTGAACTGCGGCAGCGCGTTCAGCCTCGCTTCGCAGGCGCGCCAGTCGTAATCGGCCGTCCAATAGCGGGCGAGCTCCTGGATCGTCGCCAGCTGCACGCCCTGAGACCGGTCTTTGACCAGTTCCCTGGCGGGCCAGCGGGTCGCGGCGATGCGCCGCTGAAGGTCGGCGATCGCGTCGCCGGGGGTGTCGATGCGGAACGGATGAATGTCAGTTTCTTCGGGCATGGGAAGTCCCCTCACATGTGGTACTTCCCCACGGTCGCACATCGGCCGGCGCGCCGAACCAGTGACATCCCTGGCGGCCTACCCTTGCCTTGAACCCTGGCCGTACCCTGGCCCGCCCTGACTAGGCGGGCTGACCGTCGTGCCCAGGCCGCGCCATCGCGGCGGACAACTCCCGGCGGGAGCTGATGCCGAGCTTGGTGAAGATCTTGGGCAGGTGCCATTCCACTGTGCGCGCGGACAGGAACAGCTGGGCGCCGATCTCCGGGTTGGTCCGGCCGTCGCGGGCTAGCCGGGCGATGTAGGCCTCCTGCGCGGTCAGCGTGGCAATGGTTTCGACGCCGCGCTTGCGCGGCGCCTCGCCGGTGGCGATCAGCTCCTGGCGCGCGCGCTCGGCGAACCCTTCGATGCCCATCGCGGTGAGCATCTGATAGGCGGTGCGGAGCTGCTCGCGGGCGTCGGCCCGGCGGCTGCGGCGGCGCAGCCATTCGCCGTAGAGCAGGTGGGAGCGGGCCAGTTGCGCGCGGACCTCGGTGTTCCCGAGGCGCTCGATTGACTCCCGGTACCAGCGGTCGGCGTCATCGCCGTCGCTGAGCAGCGCCCGGACGCGGGCTTCGGTGCCCGCCGCCCAGTCGGTCGGAGTCACCGTGGTGCGTTCGGACAGCCACTCCAGCGCGGCACTGACCAGTGCCGTATCGCCGGTCCTGGACGCCGCCTCGGCCAGCTCCGGCACGAGCAGCGCCGCGTACCCGAAATGGTCGTGTTCGAACGCCTGCCGGGCGCGGTCGCACGCGACGCGATAGCGACCCAGGCCGTTGTACAGGACGGAACTGGCGATCATCGCCATGCTCACCCGCACGCCCAGGCCACGCGCGGTCGCTTCCTGGGCGATGGCCTCGATCAGCCCGGCCGCGCGGGCCTCCTGGCCGCGCCAGGAGGCGAGCAGCATCGCGGCCACCGACCGGTCCGGGTGGCTGGTCACGCCGGCGGTCAGGTAGCCGGTTATCTCGGCGATCCAGCGGTCTTCTTCGATGAGCCGCGCGGCGGTGGCCAGCTCACCCCGGTGAATGTGCACCTGGACCGGGAACTGGATCGCGATCCTCAGCTGCAGGAGGGCGCCTGCCTCACGGGCAACCTGAACGTTGCGGTCGGTCAGGGCTTGCCAGGACGGGAAGTCCCACAACTCCAGGGCCAGCAGCCCGCCGACGTTGCCGGCGGTGAGCCAGAGCCAGTGGCGGGCCTCGTCGGAGCGCACACCGAGGGTGAGCAAGAGCTTGAGGGCCCGGTTCAGGGAGGGTGCGGCGGCCGCGTACCCGTCGGTGAAGCGAAGTGCCAGCGCATCGAGCAGGACGTCGACCGGACGGGGCGGCTCGGGTCCGGGCGGCGCGGCCCGGGCGGCCAGGGTCACTTCCCTTGCCAGGCCTGGCTCGCCCAGGTGGCCGACCCACAAAGCGGCTTCATGGAGGGCTTCCAGGTACGTCTCACGGGCCAGGGCGGCGCTGACCGGCTCGAACAGGCGGGCCGCGGTGAGCAGCAGCGGGAGCGCGTCGCTGGCCCGGCGCTGGTCAGCGGCGCACTGCCCGCGCAGGCGTTCCGCGTCAGCGGTCGCCAGCGCGTCGAGGGGCCCGGCGTTGGCCGCCGCCAGCAGCTCCGATGCCGCGTCCAGCGCGCCCGCGTCCCGCTTGGCCCTGGCGGCGGCCAGCAGCCGTCGTGCCCGGTGGGCAGGGTCGGGCGTCAGCAGCGCGGCCCGTTCGCGGAAGGCGGCCGCCGCGGCCATCCCGCCGCGGGCCTGCGCCCGGCCCGCCGAGTTCTCCAGCTCCGCCGCGACCTCCTCGTCCGGCCCGGCCGCGGCCTGGGCCCGGTGCCAGGCTCGGCGATCGGGGTCGGCCGCCGGGTCGGTTACCGCGGCCAGCGCGGCGTGGGCCGCCCGCCGGCCGGGGTGCGAGGCCGACCGGTAGACCGCCGAGCGCACCAGCGGATGCCGGAACCGCACCCGGGCGGCGAACTCCGCCAGGCCCGCCTCCACCGCCGGCTCTCCCGCCTGGGCGGGGAGGTTCAGCTGCTCAGCGGCTCGCCGTACCAGCGCTGGGTCGCCGGACGGGTCCGCCGCCGCCAGCAGCAACAGCTGCCTGGTCGGGGCCGGCAAGGTGTCCAGCCGGCGAAGGAAGCTGTCCTCGATCTGGCCGGTCAGTGGCGCGGCGCCGGCCAGGCCGAACCCGCCCGCCAGCTCCGCCGGGGTGAACCCGCGCGGCAACTCCAGCAGCGCCAGCGGATTACCCCGGGTCTCCGCCACGATCAGGTCTCGGACCCGCTCGTCCAGCGGCCCGGGAAGCACCGACGCCAGCAGCGCCCGCGCGTCGTCGTCCCGCAGCCCTCCGACTTCCAGCTCGGGAAGCCCGGCGAGCTCCGCGCCCGGCTCGCGCGCCGCGAACAACAGCCCGACCGGGTCGGCGGCCAGCCGCCGCGCCGCGAACCCCAGCGCCTGCGCGGAGGCCCGGTCTAGCCACTGCGCATCATCGACCAGGCAAATCAGCGGGCGCTCCCCGGCCACCCCTGACAACAGGCTCAGTGCGGCAAGACCCACCAGGAACCGGTCCGGGGGAGCGCCGGCGGCCATGCCGAACGCGGTCCGCAGCGCGTCCCGCTGCGGTACCGGCAGCCGTTCCGGGTGGGTCAGCATCGGCGCGCACAGCTGGTGCAATCCCGCGAAGGCGAGCTCCATCTCTGACTGCACGCCCGTTGCCCGGACCACCCGGCACCCCGCGTCCGCCGCCCGCCCGGCTAGATACTCAAGCAGCACGGTCTTGCCCACCCCCGGGTCACCGCGCACCACCAGGACCCGGCTCCGACCGACCCGGACCGCCTCGATCAGCCCGTCCAGCGCATAGCGTTCGGCGACCCGGTCAGTCAGTCCCGGCGCGCGGCCCCGTTGCCCGAACTCTGCTGCCATCGGTGCTACGTCAGCCAATCTCTCGCGGAGTCCTACAAGCCCAGGCCGCGGCCGATGATCTCCTTCATGATTTCCGTGGTGCCGCCGAAGATCGACTGGACGCGGCTGTCGGCCCAGGCGCGAGCCACCGGGTATTCGCGCATGTAGCCGTAGCCGCCGTGCAGCTGGACGCACCGGTCGGTGACCCGGTTGCACAGCTCGGTGTTCCACCACTTGACCATCGAGGCTTCCTGCGTGCTCAGCGCCCCATCGACGTGGGCCATGATGGCGCGGTCGGTGAACGCGCGGGCGACGGCGAGCTCGGTCGCGATCTCGGCGAGAACGAACTTGCTGTGCTGGAACGAGCCGATGGGCTGGCCGAAGGCCGTCCGCTCCTTGGCGTAGG
>Ga0335075_10005088_pt1 | contig 20459 bp, 23 predicted proteins | sample Lox_Sample_24_FD_206723 | JGI IMG/M metagenome (GOLD analysis project Ga0335075, IMG submission 206723) | Soil microbial communities from Loxahatchee National Wildlife Refuge, Florida, United States - Lox_Sample_2.4 | ecosystem: Environmental > Terrestrial > Soil > Wetlands | place: USA...
TCACGTTGTCCCGCTCCAGTCCGATCCGGCGGCGACGGCGGCAGCGATCCGGGAGCTGGCATCTGAGGGCGTGGACCGGGTGGTGGAGGTGGCGCTGTCAGCCAACGCCGACCTGGACGCTGCGGTCGTCCGCAACGGTGCGGTGATAGCCGCGTACGCCAGCACGCGGGACCGGCCCGAGCTGCCGTTCTGGCCGATGCTGTTCGCCAACGTGACCATCCGGCTGCTCGGCAGCGATGACTTCCCCCAGGAAGCCAAGGACGCGGCCGCACGCGACCTGACCGCCGCTGCCGCGCAGGGAGCGCTTTCTGTTGCGGTCGCGCGGACCTTCCCGCTGGCCCGGATCGCCGCCGCCCACGAGCTCATAGAGTCCGGCTCCGCCGCCGGACGTGTCCTCATCTCTATCAGGGAGAACCCGTGAAGTACCGTACTCTCGGCCGCACCGGAATCCAGGTCAGCCCCTACGCCCTCGGCACCTTGATGTTCGCCACCACCATGGGCAACGACCCCGCGGACTCCGCCCGCGTGATTCACAAGGCGCTGGACGCCGGCATCAACCTCCTCGACACCGCCGACGCCTACGGCGACTCCGAGGACGTCGTCGGCAAGGCACTGAAGGGCCGCAGGGACGACGTCGTCCTCGCCACCAAGTTCGGCCGCCCGGCCGGCCAGGACCCGAACCAGCAGGGCGCCTCACGGCGCTGGATCGTCACCGCCGTGGAGAACTCGCTTCGCCGCCTGCAGACCGACTACATCGACCTCTACCAGCTCCACCGGCCCGACCCCGGCACCGGCATCGAGGAAACCCTCTCCGCCCTGACCGACCTGATCCGCGGCGGCAAGGTCCGCGCGATCGGCGCCTCGCAGACCCCCGCGTCCGGCATCGTCGAGGCCCAGTGGGCCGCCGAGCGGCGCGGCCTCGAACGGTTCAGCACCGAGCAGCCGCCCTACTCCATCCTCAGCCGCGGGATCGAACGTGAGATCCTGCCCGCCACCCAGCGCTTCGGCATGGGCGTCCTGGTCTGGGGCCCGCTCGGACAGGGCCTGCTCACCGGCCGCGTGCGCAAGAACCAGCACAGCGACCTGCGCCGCGCCGGCCTGTTCCGGCACCTCAGCGACGAACGCCGCCTCGAGGTCGTCGAGCAGCTTGTCCCGCTGGCCGAGGAGGCCGGGCTGCCGATGACCCACCTCGCGATGGCATTCACTATCGCCCATCCTGGTGTCACCAGCGCACTTCTCGGTGCCCGCACCATGGACCACCTCGACGGGCTGCTCGCCGGCCTGGAGGTGGCCCTCACCGACGACATCCTCGACCGCATCGACGAGCTCGTCCCGCCCGGCACCGACGTCGGCACTCTCGATCAGGCCTACCAGCCGCCAGCCCTGGAGAACCCGGGCCTGCGCCGCCGCCCTCCAACCGAACGCGCCGCGGCCTGATGCGGTCGCTAATTCAGTCAGATGACGCAAGCGCCGGGCACCGGCCTGAGACAAGCCTTGAGCGATACCTGCCGGACAGTATCCACACCGCCTGAGCGAAGCGAGAACATTATGGATCTACGCATGAGGGGACGAACTGCGGTCATTACTGGCGTCACCGCCGGGGCGCTGAAGTCATCGGCTGAGCTCGATGGACTAGCGGGAGCCGGGATGGTGCGGGTTGTGGAGGTAGACCTTGCGACACCTAGCGGACCGGCCATGCTGGTCGCTGCGGCCGGCCAGCGGATCGACATCCTGGTCAATAACGTCGGTGCTGCTCCGGCCAGGCCGGGCGGGTTCGGCGAGGTCACCGACGAGGACTGGCAGGTGTCGCTCACCCTCAACCTCATGGCGGCGGTGCGCACCACCCGCGCCGCGCTGCCTGTCATGACCGCCGCCGGGAAGGGGCGATAGTGAACATCAGCTCGGCCAACGCGTTCCTGCCCGACCCGGCCGTGATGGATTACAGCGCGGCCAAGGCCGCGCGGGGTTCACCCGGCGCAGCACCGCGACCTCCTGGCGCAGGACCAGTATCTCGGCGTCTTTCGACGCCGAGGACCGTGCCAGCAGGGCGAGGCCGGACAGCACCGCGACAGTGAACCGGTAGATGAGGCGAACCTGCACGATGGCCCATCATCGCAGGTCCGAGCCGATGCCGAATTTCGGACATACTACAGGCTTCGTCTCGTATTCGCATTCCCGCGTCGCGCGGTCTATCTTGACGCGCGGAGCTACCTTTCACGATGACTCTCCAGAAGAAGTCGTGGCTGAGCTGCCCGCCAGCAGGCCGTTGGCGGGCAGCTTCCGGCGTCAGAGCTGGTCGCCTAGGCGGCGCTTGGCTTCAAGAGCGCGCTGGTCCGCCACGTCGTCCGCGTAACGGTCGACCATGGTGCGCGACTTCCAGCCGTTGAGCCGCATCAGGTCGCCCTCGGACCCGCCGGCCTTGAGCCAGCCGTCACTGAACGTGTGCCTGAACTGGTGAGGCCGGACGCCTTCGTAGTCGGCTTCGGCAGCGCGTCGGATGAGCATCTTCCGGATGCCGGTGTTGCTGAACCTGCCGCGGCCTCTCGTCCCGAGCCACACCCATTCGGTGCCGGCGAGCTTGTGGTGGCGGCGGATGCGGAGGTAGGTGGCCAGGGCCCGGGCGCTGGCCGGTGAGAGCATGACCAGGCGGCCTTCACCGGCCTCCCTGGCGCCCTTGATAGGAACGAGGCGGAACAGCGGCTGCCGGATGACGTCGCCGGGCAGCCCGTGCATGACCATGCTCAGCAGTTCGTAGCGCCGGATTCCCTCCCGGCGCAAGATGCTGATCATCGCGCGGTCGCGGGCGTTCTTGAAGTCGCGGGCCTTCCCGCCGCCGGTCACCTCGAGCAGGTCGCTGACAAAATCCCCGGAGAGGGTCTTGGGCTTGCCTTTCGGCTCGGTGTAGCGGTTCAGCTTCGATGTATAGGGATGCGGGTGCCCGTCCTCCTCCTGGAGGTATTTGAACAGGGGGAGCAGATTGCGCTGCTGCGCATTGGTGCCGCCCTGGCCGTGCTTCCGGAAATAGTCCCGGAAATACCGGTTGAGCATCGGGGTGTCCACGACGGTGAAATCACCTTCGATCCCCTCGCAGGTCATCCATTCATCCAGCGCCTTGGCCGGAAAGGTGTACATGCTGATCGTGGTTTCCTCGAACGGCCGGTTCCAGCGGCTGTTGATGCTCCGCAGGTGCTCGGCCAGGTCAGCGATCTGCCTGGCGCGGGGGGATAGGTCCATCCTGTCCGCTCGGGCTGGGAAGGCCGCGGCTGCGGTACCGGTCTGAGCGTAGGCGGCCGGGGCGGCAAGCGGGCTCTTGAGCGGCCTGCCCTGGAGGCGGCTGGCGGTGGTCATGACGTGCTCCCTTCGGGTGCGGGGGAGCTAGGTCACTTTCGATGCAAGCAGACTAGTGACCTAGCACCGAGATGCTCGCCACGCCGCCACGCCGCCACGCCGCCACGCCGGCGCCGACCCGTCCGGGCTCGCACATCCTCCGGGAACCTGTATGCTGTCAGGGTTCCCGCTGCTCCGGTACTCTGGAGCGCTGAGGGGCTTTAGCTCAGCTGGTAGAGCGCTTGCATGGCATGCAAGAGGTCAGGGGTTCGAATCCCCTAAGCTCCACCAGATCGTCCATGTTCGAACCTCGGACCCCACACAATGCTGTGGGGTCTTTTATTTCCCAAGGCAGCCGACCTCTTGGCCGCTCCGCTGGCAGCCACCAGTCTTCCAGCGGCCGGAGCAGGGCTGCAAGTACCGGGTCTTCCGCCACGCTGCCGGATGGGTTGGCCGTGCGGAAGTAGGTTGTGCCGTCATTTTGCCCCTGTGCCGCTGCTGGCATGGTCTCCGGCTGTCGCTCTGGCCGTAGTGCCGATTCCAGTTCGGCCATCAGTTCGTCATCGAGCAGAGTGACGTATCCGGACTTGAGATCTGCTCCAGTAATCTCGGTTCCCACGACCCACAGCTTGTCGAAAGCGGCCTGGATGAGCTGTCGTCTGACTTCCGGTTCGGCGTGCTCGTAGGCAAGTGCACCGCTTCGGCACAACAGCAGGGCATGGTCAAGCGCTGCCTCTAGCGCTTCATAGTCCTGCTGATACTGGGCGATGAGCGTTTTCGCTTGCCCAAGTTCTCGTTGTACCCGTGCCTGTTCGGCTTTGAGGGCGTCAATCGGCAGGGCGTCGGCCAAGTATGCCTGAGTCAGCTTGGCCTGTTCACGTTCCAGTTTCTCGATCTGCTTGCGCTGGGCGGCGATCGTCTTGCCGCTGCTGGCCTGGCGGGAGAGTATCCAGGTGCTCACCACCTGCCGGACTTCTGCGGAGCGCTGCTCATCGAGCCGGACGTGCTGCCGCCAGTAGTCCACGGCCGCCGCCTCGATGACCTCGATCGGTACGAAGGTCTGCGGACAGTCATGCTTCCGCTTCTGCCGGCCGATGCAGTAGAAGTACGGGTACACCGTCCCCCGGTGGCCGCGCGAGAAGCTGATGCCGAGCCGGGTACCGCAGTACCCGCAGAACAGCCGTCCTTTCAGGTAGTGCGGTCGCTGCTTGGGCTTCTCACCGGAAAGGGTCCGTGCTGCCATGATGGCTTGCACGGCCTCGAAGGTGGCTTCATCCACCAGCGGTTCATGCCGTCCCGGATAGAGCACACCCTCGTAGCTGACCATGCCGAGGTAGTAGCGGTTCCGCAGCATGTTGTTCACCGCGTTCTTGGCCATCGGCCGGGCAGTCAGCTTCCGCGACGGCTCGTAGCGCAAGCCCCGCTCTTCCAGTTCGTCGGTAATCTCCTGCATGGTGTAGTTGCCGGTGGCGTAGGCCTTGAAGGCCCAGCGCACCAGCGGTGCCCGGTCGGGGTCGGTGATGACAATGCGGATTTCCCGGCCCTCGATACGCTCTCTTGCTGTCAGGTACCCGATGGGTGGTTTGTACGGGGTGCCGCCGAACTTGGCTTTCTGCCGCGCACCCTTTTTGGCTTCGGTGGCCAGGTTGTCTGAGTAGTACTGGGCGAAGTCCGCCATGATGTTGCGGATCAGCTTGCCATGCGGCGTGTCGTCGATATTCTCGCTGGCAGACACCAGCCGAGCACCGCTTGAACGGATCACCAGGTCTATTTCCACGTCGTCGCGGCGGTTGCGGGCCAGCCGGTCAATTTTGTGGACTATCACGTAATCGACGTCGCCCTGCTCTTGCAGTCGTTTGAGCATCCGTTGCAGCTCGGGCCTCTTGGCGGATTTGGCGCTTTCTCCGCGGTCGACATATTCGCCTACCACGGTTGCGCCGAGCTGGTCGGCGATCCGGACGCAGGCTTCCCGCTGGGCGGGCAGTGAGTAGCCCTCGGCGTTGTAGTCGGTGTCGGCCTGTTCCTCGGTTGACACTCGCAAGTAGAGCACGGCCCGTTTCGGCTTTGGTGTCTCGGTCGCGACCTGCTGTGCGAACGGGGCGCTCATGCCGACCTCCCCGTACGGCCTGCCTGATGTGCTTCGGCCAGCATGTCGTCACTGAGTCCCACCGGTACGGATACGTCCCACGTGTTGCCCGACAGCAGCGTTGCTCCGCTCTGACGGATAGCGAACAGTAGTTCGCGGTCGGCGTCGGCTGGACCACGGAACAGCCGGTCAAAGCCGCTCGTGATTATATAGTCGGCTTTGGTCTTGGCTACCTGGTCGAGCATCACGCGTACGATGTAACGCACATGCCCGTTACGGCAACCGCCGATAGCCTCATACTCGCGGATGACCGACGCGCCGTGCTGCCCGGCGATGCGGGTGCAGACGGTTCGCTGAGCAGCGAGCTGGGCGTCAACCCTCTTGTCGCTGCCGCCGATGCAGCGGGCGCGCAGGTAGATAACCGCTTGGTTCGTCGGTTCGGATTGCTGAGTCATACAGCGTTCCTCCTTTCTTGTTTAGGTTTCGATGCCTGCTGTGTTCACAGCGGGAAGGTTTCCGGGGTCAACGAGCCGAGCAGTGCTGCCACATGGTGCGGGCTGGTGCGGCGGAAATACGTGGCGACCGGCCGTTCATCATCGGTCAGGCCGAGGTAGTCAAGCCGTATTTGCATAGCGCTGGCCGACACCTTGAACAACCCGGCCAGTGCTTCGGTATCCTGGATGCCGCTGGTCCAGGCCCGTTTGACGACCATTCGGGGCATGAGCAGGCAGGCGGCGAAGTGGTCACAGATGTGCTCAATCTGCCGATGCTGCCGCTTTGAATCACCGTTGCCGAGCCGGGCGTAGGCAACGCTCACGATGCTGTGGTCAAGGACATGCTTGAACTCATGGGCCAGGGTAAACCGGCGTCTGCCCGGTACATCGTTGCGATTAACGACGATGAGCCAGCGGCCGTTTTCCCAGCGGTGCGAGAAGCCGGATTTGTCCAGCATCTTGTACCGGGGCTCGACCTGGATTTCCACTCGTGGCAACTCGCTCAGCCGGGCAATCGGTATCGGCACGCTGGTAACGCCGAGCTGGCGTAGCAGTTCGGTAGCCTGCCGCTCAGCCAGTATGTAAGCCTCGCCGAGTGATACCGGACGCGCGGGCATGATGCCGCGTACGTTCTTCATAATGCTTTGCTTGCTCTCGTTCATGGTTCCCCTCCTTTCGAGAACGTTAGATTTAGCGATCCTCATTGTGGATGTCCTTACTGGGCCGACGCTTTACAACTGGAGTTAAACACCACAAAACCTGAGAATTACAGCGCTAGTCTTCAGGCATCCGCTTGCCGGGCCTGTATTTCTGTGCAATCTTCTCGATGGCTTTCTTGGCTTCCGCCACGCCTGCGTCTGGCAGCTCATAATCCCTCCGCAAGTACTGTAGTCGTTCAGCGACCCGGAACCGGCTACCTCAATGCCCAAGTAGCCGAGCAACTCGGCTAGGTCAACATCCAGCACGTCAGCAATGTTCTTAAGTAGCCCCGGGCTTGGGCTGAGATGAAAACCGCTTTCCAGCCGGGAGATATTAGAGAATGACACGCCCGCTTCCTGGGCAAGCTGCCGCTGGGACAATCCGGCTTTCTCCCGTTTCTGCCGCACGTATTCACCCAGGTTTTCCGGTAGGCCGTTACGCGATGTATGCATAGTTCCTCCTTTCTAATTTCAGTATTGCTCATGTGTTGCGATAGCGCAACGTTTAATGTACAACAATTCCCGCCAAGCGATTACCTTACGTATGCAAAATCTCCACCAAGAATTGCACCGCCTGATTATGCAGCGTGACTGAGATGAGGCGCTGTGCCACTGGCCCCAACTCGGCCGTAATGTCCCTAATTGCTTCAAGCCGTCGCATATCTGGTACGGTAACAAGTATGCGCGGCAATATCCCGTGTGATCCGATGACTCCAGCCTGTGCGGCCAGCAGGTACAGGCTGAATTTGCGGCGCAGCGTGGCCGGGCTTTCGGTCGCTTGGTCAACTTCGATCCACCAGGCGTCCTCGATGCTGCCGTGGGCCAGCAACACGTAGGCATCGGGCTTGAGCGTGCCGAGGCTGACAGTGCGTTGCCATGAAGCCGGTTCAGCCAGAAAGACGGGCAACTCCAGATAGCCGGCACGTTCGGCTTCGCGCAACCGGACGTACAACTCGGCGACGGCCAGCGTATGGACCAGGAACAATGCCCCTGGTGTCCACGGCCGCCGTACCGGCAACGCTGCCTCGTTGCCTGGCAGTCGCAGTACCCGTCGCCCGGCTGTGTCAAGGCTGTAGATCAGGCCTGCGCTACCGGCACGGACGCCACCGACACGCCGAGCAAGGGTGGTGACTACGTGCCAAGCAATGAGCCGATTTCAGTACCCGCCGCCTGGCACGATCTCGGTTGGCGCTAGCAAGATCAGGAAAATGGAGTCGTTCGATTTGTCCACCGCTCAAAACCCGAACGAGCGCAAGGTCGCGCAGAATGGCGAGGTCACGCTTGCTGAGCTGGGTTGCTAGGCTGGCGACGTACACGGCCGTGACCCGGCTCCGCTCCTTCCCGAACGACGGTGGAGGAGGATGTGAGCCGTTGTCACTCGGGGACGAACTCGCTGGTAGATGACGAGCGGACTCGGCGCGACCGGACGGGCGATCGGACGCCGTACTCATGGCCGTTCTCCCCGTTGTCGACGACCTGGCATTGTGCCCATGCCTGGTGTGTGCAGCCGGGATAGCAGGGCCGCTTCAACGTCCGCCCTGGCTATGCCGTAGCGCTCGCGACTCAGCTCCCGGATATGGTCCTTGTCCGCAACCGGTTCAGGCAACGGCAAGGTGGTGCCGGTCGTCGGCGTAAGCACCTGGTTGCCCGCACACAACCGCAGCGCCACTTCATACGCCGACAAGCTGGTCAAGTCGGTTGCACTGAGTGTTGGCATGAAACGCGGTTCCAGCGCTCGGGCGTCGTCATGCTCGACTTGGAACACGACTTGACTTCTGACCGTGCCGAGCACCGCGGCGCGCATCTCCGGGGCAAGCTGGCTGACGTACTGATTGGCCATGATCACGCCAACGCCAAGTCCGCGCGCTTCTGCCAGCATGTCAGTCAGTGACACTGATAGCCGGGCTACCTGGTGGAACTCATCGAGATACAGCCAGAACGGCCGTCGCTGCGATGGCTCCAGTTCGGCCCGCCCGAGCGTTGTCTGGTAAATACCGGCCACGAGCAAGGAGCCGAGCAAGTACGCCGCTTCCGTCCCGATAACGCCACGACTCAACCGGACCAGCAGAATCCGGCGTCGGCGGATCAGCGCCGGAATGTCCAAGCCCCTGGACTGCCCGAGTGTCAAACGCAGGGCTGTACGGGTGGTGAACTGTCGCAGCTTGTTCATCACCGGCCCGATGACCTGCACTCGTTCGGCCTCGGAGATGTTCTCGAACCACGCCCAGAATTGCCGCAGGCTGGCGGGCATGGTCGGCTGCTCGGTTACCAGATGCCGAAAGGGCGGATTCGTCAGCAGTTCCGGCACCTCTACCAGGGTGAACACTGAGCCGTCTGCCGCCGTGGTGTGTGTCAGCGTCAGCAATGCCGCCCGCAGTACGTCGTCGGTCCGCGGACCCCAGTACTGCGCCCAGAGTGACCGCAGTACCGACAGCACGAAGTCCGCGGCCAGTTCCCGGCCGTGCTCGCCCTGATCGGTCCGCAGTACGTTCAGCCCGATCGGCCGGGTTATGTCCGCCAGGTCGAGCAGGATCACGTCGTCATACCGATGCTCAGGTACCCGAGCTAGTACGTCGCTGGCAAGGTCCCCTTTAGGGTCAATGAGCGCCAGTCCGTCGCCATGTCCGATTTCTTGAATCGCCATATTGGCGAGCAGGGTGGACTTACCAACACCGACCGGCCCGACCACATACATGGCGCGCAGCCGATCGTCACGGGAGAGCCGAAGCGGCTGCGAACTGCCCGGATAATTGCTGACTGCCAGTGTCACGCCGTTCTTGCTCAACCCATGCGGTGGTGGAACCTGCCGTGCTGTCCGAAGGGTAAGCCCAGGCAAAGGCGTATCGCTCATCGGCAGGCCAACGACGCCAGCGGCCTCGCGCGGATTGAGTACCACTGGCCAGACCGTCAGCGGCAATGCCAACCGGTGCAACCGTCCCGCGACTGCCGACACCGGTGATAGCCGCCGGACGAACTGAACCCCCGGTGCATTGAGCTGCCGCAACACGCCCCAAGTGCGGCCAAACAAGGCATAGCACCGTTCCCGAGACGCCGCAATGACACCGAGTCGTCCGACTGCATGCAGCAGCGGGCCTTCACGCTGCTTAACTCGCATGGCTCGCATGTCGTCAGCGTCAGCCGGGGCATCGGCCTCCAGCCACCAGGGCATGTCCCGCTGCTTGGTCCTGGTGTCCCGTACTGGCGGCGGCGTACCCGCGCCGGTCAAGGTCCACTGCACGCAGACCAGTTCGCCAGAGGCGAGCGGCTGAAGCGACGCCAGCAAGCCCGCCGCCGTTACCTTTGTCCGGTCAACCCCGAGCGAACGGCGACGGCTGCTCAAGCGCCACTCGGCCGCCAACAGCGGCCGTGGCCGTGATGCCAGATACGCCGGTACATCTTCGATCCGTGCCCCCGGCAGATGTGCCCGGCAGGCAGCCAGAATTGCCCCGCGCATCCGTTCCGGCACGAGCAGGTAGTGGGCGATGCCTTCCGGCGTCGCCACGATCTCGATAACCACTGGGGGATACGGGAGCAGCCACCACCGGGACGCATGGGTGAGCGCGCTCAATGATCCCAGCCAGGCGGCTACGGTATCCGGCGTCAGCCCGGCAGGCGGGTAGAGCCGCAGGGCGATCAGGGAACGCTGCCAAGCTGACGCATTCAGATGGCGGACGACCAGGATCAAGGAGAATACCGACAACCCGAAGGCCAGCAACGCCAATGCCGGGCTCACGAGTTAGCCTCCGACTTGGGCTCCGGTAGCTTCGGCTCATCTGCCGAGCCGCTGTCCGCCGCTTCGCGCTGAAGCTGGTGCGCCAGGGCTTCCACCGCCCGCGCCCATACCTCGGCATTAAACGCTGCCCGCTTACCGATGAGCCGGATACGCTTGTTCTTTCGCATGACTTCCTCCTCTCTTCCTCCCAATCCAAAAGACCGGGCAATTGCTACATGTTGCGAAAACGCAACAGTTGCCCTCATTTGTTGTAACGTTGCGAGAGCGCAACGTCAATGGTGGAATTGACAACGGCCTGGCCTTTTACACGACCTTTCTCGTAGGCTCATGCCGTGCGTACAGTAAGGGCTTCTTGCTCACCCCTGTCAAGGCGCTTTTACACCTGTCGTTCGTGAGTGTTCCAGAGCGTTCGTGCATGGCTGTTGGCGATGCCGTGAAATTGACGTCAGCACTTACCGCCGCCGCCCGCGGAACATGAGTAGATACACCGCGGACAGCACGATCACTGCGCCGAGGAACGGCAAAAGGGGCGCGAGCAATCCATAGATCACCCGCGCCCCGATGGCGATGATGAGCAGGAAGACGAGCGAGGAAAGTCCACGCTTCTCCCATCCGTCTGGCTGAGAGTTCAAGACGGCCGGTATTCTTCATGGGCAGTGGAGTTCCGGAACACATCGAGCGCCGCCCAGTCGTCTCGTACCCGCTTCCGATGCTCACGTACGCAGGGACAGGGAATAGTTGGCGGGCGTTGTGCTGCTGCTTTCAGTTTTTGTACGGTCATACGCCAGAACCGCCTGCTGAACCGAGCGACCTTGAATCCTTCGCGGACTGCTTCAGGTCCATCGGTCGTGCAGCCGAGCACGGCTGCAAGCAGGACGACTATGGGTACAAGATTCATCACTATCTCCGGTGTAGGTCACGCCGCGAACCCATGACGCGCTTGGCGTCCTGAATCCACTGGGCATAGCGGCCGACGTAGTAGGTCGAGGGGATGAGCAGTACGAGGACAAGAGTCGTCATCTACGACCACCCGTCGTCCTGGTGCTGCCAGCGGGCAGCTTCCGCGCGCATGGCCTGCCGAGCTTGCCAATGTGCGTGGTTGATGTGGTTGACTACCTGCTGCACTCGCCAGGCGGTATCCGCCCTGGTCGTGTATTCCTGCCGGGCACGTGACCGGAACAGGGAGCCGATGACGCGCCGCACGAGCGCAACCGGCTTCGGGCTCACAGGTCGTATCCCAGCTTGATAACCTCGCCGACAACCAGCGAAGCGAAGGCGTCGGCGATGGCCCGGTACCGAGGTTCCGCCATGGGCGTCTGTGCCGAGTACCGCACTTCATCGGCGCTCAGCTCGGCGACGCGCTGCATGCCGGTGCGGGCAACGTACGACGCACCCTCTACACGGGTATGGGCGGCGTACGCATCCGCTTGTGCCCGTGCGGCCCGGACAATTCCGCGGCCGATCTGCGCATCAACGGCCTGTTGCACTCGCCGTGGTACGCGGGGTAGCAGGTTCGCGTCAGCCGATCCGAGCAGCGCATCGCTGACGCGTGGCATGAGGTTGCTCATGCTGTTCTCCTTTCTGTTCTCCATGAACGTGATGGCAATAAGGGTGAGATAAAAGTTCGTGGCTGTGCCAGATCTTCTACGGCCAGATTCCACGCTTTACACGGCCAAAGCTTGGCCGTGACCCCCGTTGTACGGCCAAAAGGGTATTGACAAATGGACGGAGAAGAGTTATAACCAAGGATATTATGGCCGGTGAAATGACACCACGAGAAGAATTTGAATCAGATGGCCCCTGTCGGGAGGCAGATGGATCGGAGTTAGATGTCGGATTAAATCCTGCAGTAGAAGTGCACGAAATAGAGAGCTGGGAGGAACGGGAAATAAGCAGGTTAAGAGCGGCAGGGGTGATTGACCCGGGATGCGCAGATGTGCTTGTTGCGTTAGATGGTCAGTCCAGGACCGAATCAAAAGGCCTGGTTGATCTTTCGACGCTCGATGATCGTGGGCGAAGCATGCTAAGAGCCGCTGCATTTAGGTGCTTAGTAGACGTGAATATCGGAACTGGTGAACTGCTGAGAAAACTTCCCAGCCCTTATCGGTGTGAGGTGATTGAGGAACGGGCCGGGGAGCCTCCAGTATCAGATGAGCAACCCACTGAAATAGAAGTGCGGCAGTCGCCTGCGATTGAAGCAGCGCGTCAACTCTTAGCGATCGAGGCGCCGCACCCACTGATTGCCTCGGACCAAGACAACAAAGAACTACTGCACTAACCCGACACAACGAAACTCCTGAGCCCTGCTCCTCGCTCGTGCATACTGGACAACATGGGGATCCGTGAGGCTGATCAAGCTGCCCTGGAGAACGACCTCAAGTGGGTAGCCATGCAGCGCTTGCGCAACGTCTTCAATCAGGTGGGCGATGAGGACGAGCGGCGGCATCCCACGCTTGCGCGGGTTGTCAAGGCTCTCAAGAGTGAGAGCCAGTGGCGCAATGATTACAACAAGGCACTCCGCGAAGTGATTCGTGAAGCCATTAGGCGTTTGCCTCTCAAGATGTCTGGCCGTTACCCCACAGATCTGCCTGACAAGACTCGGCATACCCAATGGGCAGGTAGCCCTGAGCAAGAAGTAGCTGAGATCATGTACGGTTACCGGAATACCGAAGTCGACTTCAGGTATCAAGATGGCGTTGAAATGCCCATAAGCTATGCTAAGGATTATCTACCCGCCGCCTTTAGGAAAGCCCATGTAGAGCATGCGTCGGAAAGGAACAAAGGCCGTATCACTGAAGTGATACGGCAAGACCTTGCCGCGGTTCTCCTCGACATGGAGCAGAAGGCTATTGAGCGTCAGGCACGGGGTACACGCGATATCGGTGCTGAATTTTCGGGATCAGAACCAAGCGGTCCTGTCCTAATAGATCGATCTGAATACTCTGATCGTATCCGTGCGTACCTCAACGCGGGTCAGCTCCTGGTTTGTATCTGGGGAGAACCCGGAACGGGTAAGACGACCTTGGCAAACCAAGTAGCCCGTCACTTGGCGCGCGACAGTACCGTTACGATACTCAGGGCGGGCAAAGATGATGTCCTTGAAGGCGACATTATCAGGGCACTCATCACTGAGGGCATGGAGCCGACCGATTGGAACGTCTCGTATATGCTTGCGAAATTTCAGCTCGCACTCAATGGTGCGCCAAACAGCTCTGTCGTTGTGCTGGATAATTTTGACGATTGGGGGCTGATCAATCAGCTAATTCCCGAGCATCCATCGATTCCTATCCTGGTCACTAGCAGAAATGAACCTCACGATCCGCGAGCGGCGAAGCTGGAGCTCCACAACTTTACAGAAGCCCAGGCATGCGCCTTCATCAGTCATGAATTGCCAGGCCAGGACGAAGAAGAGGTCATTGCTTTGGCCCGAACCCTCGGCCACCGGCCGCTTGCCCTCGACTTGGCGGTTCGTTTCGTAGGGCAAGCAACCACTACGAAGATACCCGACCTCCTGACGAGGCTAGGCACAAGCACGACCGAGGCCCTGAATACAATAACCCCATTCGATGCCGTCGAAAGAAATCTCCACAGACTGTATGAGGCAATCATGATGTCCGTAGCCGAGGACGGGGCTGCGCTACATCTGCTTGACAGTTTTCTCGCCGCTTCCGGCGTAGGTGGCGTGCAAAGCCTCGACTTGATTCAACAGTTCATGCTGAGCACATTCGGTGGCGCCACTAATGTTGTTGCCTTTGATTCGGGTCTTCTGGCGCTTGCAGCCCGCGGCTTGCTTCGGGAGGAGGCGTCTTACGACGAAAGGTTGCCCAGCAGACTTCTGGTGATGCATTCCCTAACGTATCGTATCTTGCGGGAACTTCGAGGGCGTGGACCGCGTAACACTGAAATGGAGTACTACAAGTTCATTATTGACAGTGACGAAATTTATCAGGCTTTCGAGGACGGCAGCGCATCTGATTCACTGGGCATCATACAGGTCGGTATAATCCGGAATGAGACTATAAAGATGAAGCAGCTGAATCTTCCACCGACATGGTGGAGTCTCGTTGTCGTCGATTCTGCCACGTTTGTCGCCATACGGAAAGAACTTCATGGCATTGATTTCACTACTGGGAATTTTACAGAAAGTCAATACCTTGTCCGTTACGAACGTGATCCGGACCAGACGTTCTACGTGCTTGATTACCGGACTGGCAAGAGGGTTAAACTTGACCCTGGCAGCCTTGAAGCCCAAGAGTTCAGAGCAGTAGTAATTCTGCTACGGGATAACGTGCGTCCGTACCTTAACGAAATGCAGCGGCTCCCAGTTGAGGACGAGGACTAACCAAGGACTAGCCACTGGGAGTAGGGCTAAAGATATTTAGCCATATCCGGTGTAGTCTTTGGCCCGCAGCTCACCGCTCCAGTCGTCTCCCCGCCTTGACCTCTGTCGCTCCCGCCGCGCATCATGAACGAAGCACGCTTCACAAAGTTGCTCGCAAGGAGGCACGATGCGCGCTCGGTTCCTCGGTAAGGACCCAGACTCACAGGTAGACAACTCGCCGACACTCTTCGCCACCGACCGTACCGACCGGCGTACCTTCATCGCCCAGGGCTGGAAGGTCACTGATCCCCAGGCCCTCGCGGACGTCGGCCCGGTACCCGATCATGAGGCCATCATCGAGATACCGGAGGATGTACTGAAGTTCTACGCGCGCGCCTACCAGGAGCAGGAGGAAACATCCTGACCCAGCTCATCAAACCGGGGCCTGCTATCCGGCAGCTCTTTCACGACTTCCAGTACACCGCCTACCGTCTAGAACTGCGCGACCGGTACGACGCGTCGTACGAGAATGAATCGCTGGCCAAGTACCTGGCGGGTGAACCGGATGACTTGCCCTGGATGCAGAGCTGGCTGGACATGCTGCGGGTAGCCGCCCGTGAGGGACGGCGGTTCGCACGTGTCCGCGTCGTCAGCCTGCCGCTCAACGACTACAGCCGCTTCGGCGTCTGGTGCGCCCAGTTCACGAATCAGGCGGGGGAGGATATCCGCTACCTCGTCCGGGACGACGCGCGGACGATGACCCTGCCTGACTACGACTACTGGCTGTTCGACTCCTCGAAGCTGGTCAAGATGCACTTTGACGACCACGACGCGTTCCTGGGCGGCGAAGTGATCGACGATCCGCGGGAAGTTGTGCAGGCGAACTACTGGCGAGACGCTGCCTGGCACAAGGCAGTACGACGGGACGACTTTGCCACCCAGCAATCTGTCGGGCGTGTCTAACGTCCATGAGGCACGCCTCGCACTCGGTAAACGACTCCGTGAGCTTCGCTCGACCGCCGGACTGAGCGGCCGTGCGCTCGCGGAGTCGTTGTCATGGCAGCCGTCCAAGGTCTCGAAGATCGAGAATGGCCGCCAGACGCCGAGTGATGACGACATCCGTGCCTGGACCGGCGCGACCCACCGTGAGGACCAGGCGGACGCGCTGCTTGCCACGCTGCATACGCTGGAAATCCAGCACGCCGAGTGGCAGCGCATCCTGCGTGCCGGTATCCGGCCCCGGCAGAACGAGCTGCTTGACCTGGATTTGCGGACGCGCCTGTTCCGTGCCTTTGAAGCGACCGTTATACCGGGGCTGCTGCAAACCGCCGAGTATGCCAGGGCCCGCTTCGCCGAAAGCATCCGCGTATTCCGGCTCAAGAACGACATCAATGAAGCGGTCCAGGGACGCTTGCAGCGGCAGGAGATCTTGTACCGGCCGGACAAGCGGTTTCACTTCGTGCTGACCGAGGCGGCGCTCAGGATGCGGCTCTGTCCGCCCGAGGTGATGCTCGGCCAGCTTGACCGCCTCATCTCGTTTTCGGCGCTGCCGAATGTCCGGCTGGGCATCGTCGGGTTCGGCACGCAGTACGCCACGTCGCCGTGGCATGGCTTCTGGCTGTATGACCAAGACCGCGTGGTGGTGGAAACCTACTCGGCCGCGCTGACGCTTACCCAGCCGCAGGAGATCGAGCTGTATGCCCGCGTGTTTGACGAGCTGGCCGCTGTCGCCAGCTACGGCCGGGCGGCCCGGGCAATTATCAACGGGGTCGGCGACGACCTGGCGGCCGAAGTGCCTGACGACGATGGCGCGACGTTGCCGAATGGGAGTCACGCAAAGTTAGTTGCGAGCAATACCGAGAAATTTTCTGTTCTGGCGAACAGTTCCCTTCTACGCTCCCAAGAGGGCGTCCGAAACGGCGCTCACGCCCGACGATTTGGGAGGGGACTCGGTGCGTACATTTGTCCCGCTGCTCGAACCAGACCAGCTTGCTCGCCTGCCCGCACGTGCCCGTGAGGTAATCGAGTACCGCAAAAGCGGCCTGAGCCTGAACCACGTGCAGGGTTGCCCGCTGGACTGTGCTTACTGCATCCGCCATACCTACGGCTTGTGGGATCAACGCCAGCCTCGCGCCCTAATGACCGACGCCGAGGCAGTGAACCAGCTCGTTGCACACCGCTATTTCAGGGCGCACGTCACGCCGTTGCAACTATTCAACCGGGCAACCGACCCGTTCCTGCCGTTGGTGCGTCAGCACACCTTCGCCGTGCTCGAAGACCTGGATAGCCGCGGACTCACCAATCACGTGCTGGTTATCACGAGGTACCGGATGCAGCCGGATGACATTGAACGGCTCAACCAGTTGGAACATCTCAAGATCACGCTGCTGTTCACGTACTCCGGTATCGAAGACAGGCGGATCGAGCCGTATCCCTCGCATGTCGCCGCCGACTCGCTCAGGCTGATGAGCGCTCCGCCAGAGCGGAAATACCGCACGGTCTTGTACTGGCGTCCGCTGGTTCCCGGACTCAACGACAGCCATGCTCACCTGGATCGTGCCTATGAAATACACCGGTACGCCGACGCCACGGTGTTTACCGGCTTGTTCTACCGGGATGAGATCGCCGCGTACTACCGGGCTGCCCGCCTGCCCGAACCGTACGGCGAAACCGCTCGTCGCAAGATCGTGCCGGAAACGCTGGAGCAACGGATACTTACGGTATTCGCTGACGCCACGTCGTTGTTCCGCAAGACCTCCTGCGCCGTGTCGTTTGTCCACGGCCTGCCGGATTACAACGGGCACGTCGGTATCCGCGAACTGTGCGACATCTGCCCGCTCGCCCAGCTTGACCGTTGCATCCGGGTGCACCGGATACCGGATGCCGACCGGCTTCGCCAACTCGCACGTAGTCTGCCGGAAGCGCGGGACATGACGCTCGTGGACATCACCGAACGCGCGGCCGTCGTGGCGGGACTCGACAGCGAGCAGCCGCGGTACTACCTGCAACATGCGCTCGGCTTCCAGGTCCATGACGTCCGGCATCCGCACCACGACAATCGTCATGGCCGTGCCGACATCGGCTGGAAGGAAGTGAACGATGACTGACTGGACGAGCCTCACGTACGCCGTGGTCGACGTCGAGGGCAACGGCCAGCAACCGCCGGACCTCGTTGAGCTGGCTGTGGTGCCGATCGCTGGTGGTGTCATCGGCGAACCGCGGAGCTGGCTCGTTCGGCCTGAACGGTCCATCAAGTCCTTCGCCACCCGCATCCACGGCATAACCAACGACGACGTGGCGAACCGACCACCGTTCGCCGACATTGCCGACGAAGTACGCTCCGCACTTGATGTCACTGCGCTCATCGCTCATAACGCCCACGTTGACACCGGTGTCCTCAAGCGGGAACTTGACGACTGGCAGTGTCCCGAGGTCTTCGACACGCTCAAGCTCGCTCGTCGGCTGCTACCCAAGCAGGACGGTTACCAGCTCGGCATGCTGGTCCGGGCGCTGGACCTGGCCATAGGCATACCCGCCGACCTGACCCCGCACCGGGCCGCCTACGACGCCCTGGTGACGGCCCGGCTGTTCGTGCGTCTCGCGACTATCACGGAAGGTCACCCGCTCACGCTCGAAGCGCTACGGAACAGCAAACCAGTCAGCGAGCGCGACGATGAAGCTTCGTCTCTTTTCTAGCCGGGAGCGCGGCTTGTTCGTCAGTGTGGACGGCCCGAGCGGTGCGGGCAAATCCACCATCGTCCGACACCTGGCCCAGATGCTCGTCGCGGCCGGTGAAGATGTCCACGTCACGGCTGAACCGTCCGATGGACCGATCGGCCAGCTATGCCGGGAACTAACCGAATCGGTCACCGGGCATGCGCTGGCCTGCCTGTACGCGGCTGACCGGTATCACCACCTCGAAACCGAGATACGGCCGCTCCTGGAATCCGGTAGCACGGTCATATCTGACCGGTACGTCCCCTCGGCACTGGTCATGCAGCGCTTTGACGGCGTTGACCCGGCATTCCTGTGGCAGCTTAACGCTGAAGCCGAGCGGCCCGACCTGGCCGTCATCCTCGAAGCCGATCCAGCCGTCATCGCCGAACGGCTGCTGGCCCGTGGCCCGCACAACCGCTTTCAGCTTGCTCCCGGCAGCAGCCATGCCGAAGTGCACTTCTACCGGCAGGCCACCGAACGGCTGATCCAAGCCGGATTCGATGTCTTCCGCGTCGACTGCAACCAGCGGCAACCAGAACAGGTCGCCGCCCGCATCCGTGACCGGCTCATGACGTTCTTCACGACCCCCGGACAAGCGAGGCTGTCATGACCACGCCGACAGCCGGGCGTTTCCCGCCTGAAGTGCTGCAACTGCTTAAGTCCGCGACGAGAGTCATTGACGAACATGTCAACGAGCAAGGACTGTGCGCGATCTGCGGTTCGGCATGGCCGTGCGAGCGCGCGGTGATGGCCGAACACAACCTCGCGGCTTTCTGACCATGACCGGGCATACCTATCCGCAGCTCGTAAGTGACCTGACGCTGGCTGCCGTTCCCACGGCGCCCGGGCTGGCACGGTCATTCGTCAAGCGTTGTCTTTCACAGTGGGGACTGAACCAGCTTGTCAATGAAGCCGAGCTGGTGACCAGCGAACTTGTGACTAATGCGCTACATGCGACCGGCACCACGAACCCGCAACCGCGCTGGAGCGAACTGCATAACCTCGCACTTATCGCGGTACGGCTCGTCGTCACCGTCGATTGCCTGGTCATCGAGGTCTGGGATCGTGACCCGCGCCCGCCCGTGCCGAAAGACGCGGCCGCGGTAGACGAAGTGGGCCGCGGACTGCTCATCGTCGGCGCGCTGTGCCGACGCTGGGACTACTTCTTCCCCGAGTCAGGCGGCAAGGCTGTCTGGGCAGAACTGATCATCCCAGCCGTTGGTTTAGTGTCGTCTGGGTTGCCGCTACGTGAGCAGCCGCAATTGGTGTCCGAGTGTCATGCCGACGTGCCGAGTACTGAAACGCTCGAACGAGTGCTGGAGGGGTTGCGGAGGGTGTGATTTTGTGTCACGGGCTTGAGTTGATCCACTTTCTCGAATAACTCAAGCCATAGCTTCTTGTCGTCGGTAGCCGTACTGTCGAGAGGGCTGAGAATCTCCAATACTTCTTCAAGATCGGGTGCGGATTCATCATTAATCCAAGCCTGCATAGCGATGACTGTGCTCATACCTCCAGCGATGCGCTCACCATCAAGCCCACCAAAGTGACCGCTCGTATTCCTCTGCGCCAGTTCATCAAGCGGTACCTGGCGCGCCTCGGCTACAGCGGCCTTTAAGTAAGCAACAACAAGACCCCGAGAGCAATTCCTGTTCCCGCAGGTATGTTGTTGCCAGAGTTGGTCGGCGTGGAGCATAGACATGTATTATATCACGTTCGACGGGATTTATATATATGTATGAAACCTAATCCCAGCCAGGTGGTGGCGTGTCGCCTCGCCTGCGATCAAATAGAACGGTGCCGTCAATATCCCGGACATACATTAGCCTGCCGTTCACATCAACGGCTATATGTACCTTCAACCGCTGATCCTTTTCACCAACATATCCCTCGTAGTAGTCAGTCTGCGGCAGGCCGCTTGCGTGGTCAGTGCTGCTGTCATATTTCGACCAGCGCTGGATAGTCTGTCCGTTGGCGAGTCGTAGCGCAGGGCTGCGGTCAAAGTATTTCGGCAGCTCACGATGAGGTATGAGAAGCGAGTGGTGCGTGGCTGCAAGGCCGTTGGGCGTCCCGGCCTGGAGGCCGG
>Ga0335075_10005089_pt1 | contig 20459 bp, 24 predicted proteins | sample Lox_Sample_24_FD_206723 | JGI IMG/M metagenome (GOLD analysis project Ga0335075, IMG submission 206723) | Soil microbial communities from Loxahatchee National Wildlife Refuge, Florida, United States - Lox_Sample_2.4 | ecosystem: Environmental > Terrestrial > Soil > Wetlands | place: USA...
GCGTTCGCACTTTTCACCGGTATCCGGTGAAAAGTGCGAACGCACGGCGGGCGGACTTGCCGGGCCGGCGGTCGTGGGGGGAATCGTGTAGGAATAGATGAGATTGATTCTCATCTATTGAAAGGAAACCGATGCCTCCCGCCTCCTCCCCGCTCCGCCCGAACGACCCGCGGCTGCCGGTCACCGTCCTCTCCGGCTTCCTCGGCGCCGGCAAGACGACCCTGCTCGAACACGTGCTGCGCAACCGCGAGGGCCGCCGGGTGGCGGTGATCGTCAACGACATGAGCGAGATCAACGTCGACGCCGAGCTGGTCCGCTCCGGCGACGCGGCGATCGACCACGTCGAGGAGCGGATGGTCGAGATGACCAACGGCTGCATCTGCTGCACCCTGCGCGAGGACCTGCTGGTCGAGGTCGGGCGACTGGCGCGCGAAGGGCGGTTCGACCACCTGCTGATCGAGTCGACCGGCATCTCCGAGCCGATGCCGGTGGCCGAGACATTCACCTTCGCCGACGAGGAGGGGCGCTCGCTCGGCGACCTCGCCCGGCTCGACACCATGGTCACCGTGGTCGACGCGGGCAACTTCATCGCCGACGCCGCCGGGGTCGAGGAGATCGCGGCGCGCGGCGAAGCGCTCGGGCCGGATGACGACCGCACGGTCGCCGACCTGCTGGTCGACCAGATCGAGTTCGCCGACGTGATCGTGATCAACAAGGCCGACCTCGCCTCCTCGGCCGAGCTGGCGCGGATCGAAGCGCTGATCTCGACCCTGAACCCACGCGCCCGCACCGTCCGCGCCACCCGCGGCGAGGTCTCCCTGGGGACGGTCCTCGACACCGGCCTCTTCGACCTCGAGGCGGCGGCCGAAGCGCCAGGGTGGCTGGCGACGATGCGCGGCGAGGAGGTCCCGGAGACCGAGGAGTACGGGATCGGCAGCTTCGTCTACGAACGCGACCGGCCCTTCCACCCGGAGCGCCTCTGGGCCTGCCTCGAACGGCCGCGCCCCGGCGTGGTCCGCTCGAAGGGCTTCTTCTGGGTCGCCTCCCGGGCCGACCTCGCGGCGCTCTGGTCGCAGGCGGGCGGCATGCTGACGATCCAGCCGCTGGGCGCCTGGCGCGACCAACCGATCCAGCAGCTCGCCTTCATCGGCGCCGGGATGGACCGCGAACGGATCGTCGCCGAACTCGACGCCTGCCTGCTCGACGACGAGGAGCTGGAGGCGGGACCGGCCGGCTGGGCCCACTTCCCCGATCCCCTGCCGACCTGGCGGGAAGAGGTCCACGCCCATTAGCCAGGAGGGATCGTCAGGAACCACGGCGGCAGCCCGGCGGAACGGCCGGCGCGGCCCGGCGGGCCCGGGCGTCCCGGCGGTGCTCCGACCGGGCCGTGGACGACCGGTCAGACGATCGATTCCCGATCCGGGCGCGAGCCCCTCGTCCGCCGTGCGGATCCGACAATCGATCGTCTAGGTTTCGCCGCCGTGACCGCCTCGATCCCCAGCCCCTCGAGCAGCGGCCTCGAATTCGGCCCGTTCGAGGTCCACATGTACGGGCTGATGTACGCCTTCGCGGTGACCGCGGCGGTGCTGATCGTGCGGCGGCGCTGGCGGGCGCTCGGCGGCGACCCGGAACTTCCCTTCCAGGTGGCGATCTGGGCCTTCCCGGCGGGGCTCCTCGGCGGCCGCCTCTACTTCGACATCACCAGCTTCGGCGAAATGCCGCACACCTGGTGGGGCCCGTTCGCGGTCTGGGACGGCGGCCTGGGAATCTGGGGCGGGATCGCGGCGGGCGCGGCGGTGGGGATCTGGCGCGTCCACCGGGCGGGGGTCTCGGTCGCCGCCTTCATGGACTGCACCGCCCCCGCCCTGCTCGTCGCCCAGGCGATCGGCAGGGTCGGCAACTACTTCAACCAGGAGCTCTTCGGCGGCCCCACCAGCCTCCCCTGGGGCCTCGAGATCTCCCCCGCGCACCGGCCCGAGGGCTACCTCCACTACGCCACCTTCCAGCCGACCTTCCTCTACGAGATCATCTGGAACCTCTCGCTGGCCGCCTTCCTTGTCTGGCTCGGCCATCACCGCAAGATCCGCCCGCCCGGCCTCTTCGCCCTCTACGTCACCGGCTACTCGGCCTTCCGCATCTTCGAGGAGAGCCTGCGGGTGGACCCCGCCCACCACATCCTCGGCCAACGGCTCAACTTCTGGGTGGCGATCGCGCTGACCATGGTCGGCGCCGCCTGGTTCCTCTGGACCCAGCGCGACCGTCCCGGCGCCGACGACCCACCGGTGGTCCAACCACCACCCGATCGTGCCGTAAGCATCACGCCTTCGTAGAATCTCTGTAACAACGTCTACGTTGTACAATCTCCGCGCTATGTCTGCGGAATGCGTTGGGGAACGAAGCGAACGGATGAGTTCGACGAATGGTGGGGGACGCTGACCGAAACCGAGCGCGGGAAGGTCTCCGTCGCGATCCACGATCTGGAAGAGAAGGGTCCGTGGGCGGGCCGGCCCTTGGTCGATGCGATCAAAGGCTCGAAGCACCCCAACATGAAGGAGCTACGGCCAACGCAGACGATCCGCGTCTTCTTCGCCTTCGACCCGCGACGGAAGGCAGTGCTGCTGATCGGCGGTGACAAGGCGGGGAAAGCCAAGCGGTTCTACCGACAGATGGTCACCAAGGCGGACAAGATCTATGACGCCCACCTGAGGCGCATCGAAGAGGGGGTATCGAAAGATGGGGCGCAGTGAGAAGAAACCCAAATATGAGCCAGGGGACTTCAGAGAGCTGAGCGACGAGCTGCGCAAAGACCCTGAGGCGGCCGCCGACATGGACGCCCGCAAGGCGGGCCTCGATGCCGCGATGCGACTCGCGGAGCTACGCGAAAGCCGCAAACAGACCCAGGCCGGCCTGGCGAAGATCCTCGGGACCAGCCAGGCCAACGTCTCGCGGATGGAGCGGAGCGAGAACCCCTACCTGGAAACGCTTGCCGACTTCGTCGGGGCGCTCGGGGCGCGGCTGGAGATCAACGCGGTCTTCGAGGACGAAGTCGTGCCGCTGAAGGTGTTCGAGGGCGAGGTCGAGACCCCGACTACTCCCACTCGATAGTCGCCGGCGGCTTCGAGGAGATGTCGAGGGCGCAGCGGTTGACGCCGCGGATCTCGTTGATGATCCGGTTGGAGACGCGCTCCAGCAGGTCGTAAGGAAGGCGCGCCCAGTCGGCGGTCATCGCGTCGTCGGAGGTGACCGCGCGGATCACGATCGGGTAGGCGTAGGTGCGGCCGTCGCCCTGGACCCCCACCGAGCGGACCACCGGCAGCACGCAGAACGACTGCCAAAGTTGGCGGTACATCTCGGCGGCGCGGACCTCCTCCTGCAGGATCGCGTCGGCGGCGCGCAGGATGTCGAGGCGTTCGCGGTTGACCTCGCCGCCGACGATCCGGATCGCCAGGCCCGGCCCCGGGAAGGGCTGGCGCCAGACCATCCGCTCCGGCAGCCCGAGCTCGGCGCCGACCGCCCGCACCTCGTCCTTGAACAGCATCCGCAGCGGCTCGACCAGCTCGAAGTCGAAGTCGTCGGGCAGTCCGCCGACGTTGTGGTGGGACTTGATCGTCGCCGCGTGGTCGGTGCCGCCCGACTCGATCACGTCCGAGTAGAGCGTCCCCTGCACGAGGTAGCCGATGTCCTCGAGCTTCCCGGCCTCCTCCTCGAAGACGCGGATGAACTCCTCGCCGATGATCTTGCGCTTGCGCTCCGGATCGTCGACCCCGGCCAGCTTGCCGAGGAAGCGCTCCTCGGCGTCGACGGCGATCAGCGGGATGCCGAACTGGGAGAAGGTCTCGACCACCTGCTCGGACTCGTTCAGCCGCATCATCCCGTGGTCGACGTAGATGCAGGTCAACCGCTCCCCCACCGCCTTGTGCACGAGCAGCGCCGCGACCGAGGAGTCGACGCCACCCGACAGCCCGCAGATCACCTTGCCCTCACCGACCTGGGCGCGGATCTTCTCCACCTGTTCTTCGATCACCGAGGCGGCGCTCCACTGCTCGGTGCAGCCCGCGACGTCGCGCAGGAAGCGGGTGAGGATCTCGGTCCCGTAGGGCGTGTGGACGACCTCGGGGTGGAACTGGATGCCGTAGAGCGCGCGGTCGGTCATCTCGTAGGCGGCGACCGGGGAGCTCGGCGAGGAGGCGAGCGCGTCGAACCCGGCCGGCGCCTCGCGGACCACGTCGCGGTGGCTCATCCAGCAGCTCTGCTCCTCCGGCAGACCGCCGAGCAGGCGACCGCCATCGCCGGTCAGGGTCAGCTCGGTGCGGCCGAACTCGCCCGCCTCCGCCCCTTCGACCTTGCCGCCCAGCGCCAGCGCCATCGCCTGCATGCCGTAACAGATGCCCAGCATCGGGATGTCGAGGTCGAGCAGCTGGGTCGGGAAGGCGGGCGCCCCGGGTTCATACACCGAGGCCGGCCCGCCGGAGAGGATCAGCGCCTTCGGCGCCCGCTCGCGAATCCTCTCGACATCAGCATTCGCCGGCAGCAGCTCGGCGAAGACCCCGCACTCGCGGATCCTTCGCGCTATGAGCTGCGAGTACTGGCCACCGAAGTCGAGTACCAGCACCTCCTCCACGGCCCCTCCGGCGGGTGGCATGGACGAGGTGTCCTCGCCCGCAGCCTGCGAGGACGAGGGCGCCTCGTCCATGACAGGACCCGCCGGCCGGGAAGCTCCCGTCGGACTAGTCATCCGATACGGCGACTCCCGCACTGACAGCGGCCCGCCCGTTCGACCCCATCCCGACGTGCTGCTCGTTCTGCAGCTTCTTGCCCTCCGACATCAGCGCCGGGGCGACCATCACCTCGGCCCGCTGGAAGCTGCGGATGTCCTCGTAGCCGCAGGTGGCCATCGAGGTTTTCAGCGCCCCCATCAGGTTGAAGGTGCCGTCGTTCTCGCGGGCCGGGCCGAGCAGGATCTGCTCCATCGTCCCGTCCTGCTTGGTCGACACGCGGGTGCCGCGCGGCAGCGAGGGATGGAAGGTCGCCATCCCCCAGTGGAAGCCGCGGCCCGGGGCCTCTTTGGCGCGGGCGAGCGGCGAGCCGATCATCACCGCGTCGGCGCCCATCGCGATCGCCTTGGAGACGTCGCCGCCGGTGCGCATGCCGCCGTCGGCGATCACGTTCACGTACTCGCCGGTCTCCAGCATGTGCTGGGCGCGGGCGGCCGCCACGTCGGCGATCGCGGTCGCCTGCGGGACGCCGATCCCGAGCACGCCGCGGGTGGTGCAGGCGGCGCCCGGGCCGACCCCGACCAGGACGCCTACCGCGCCGGTCCGCATCAGGTGCAGGCCGGTCGAGTAGGAGGCGCAGCCGCCGACGATCGTCGGCACCGGCACTTCGGCGATGAACTCCTTCAGGTTCAGCGGCTCGACCGTGGTGGAGACGTGCTCGGCCGAGATCACGGTGCCCTGGACGACGAGGATGTCGAGGCCGGCCTCGATCGCGACCTCGTAGTACTCACGCACTTTCTGCGGCGTCAGCGAGCCGCAGACGACGGCGCCGCTCTCCTTGATTTCCTCGACCCGCCTGCCGATCAGGTCAGGCTTGACCGGCTCGGCGTAGATCTCCTGCATCAGCCGCGTCGCTTCGTGCTTGGGCGCCGAGGAGATCGCCTCGAGGCGCTCTTCGGCGTTCTCGAAGCGGCTCCAGATGCCCTCCAGGTTGAGCACGCCGAGGCCGCCGAGCTTGCTCGTCAGGGCAGCGGTCTGGGGCGAGACCACGCCGTCCATGGCGGAGGCGAGCAGGGGCAGCTCGAAGCGGTAGGGACCGAGGGTCCAGGTGATGTCGATGTCGTCAGGGTCCCGCGTGCGGCGCGAAGGAACGATCGCTACGTCGTCGAATCCGTAGGCGCGCCGCCCTTTCTTTCCGCGGCCGATTTCGATTTCCAAAGTGGCTACCTCCAGGGCTGGCTGTGAACTAGCCAGACTACACTTCGGCCGGGACCTCCAAATCGTGGACGGAGACTCCCCCGAGCAGCCGCTCGACCTGGTTGCGGTCGACGAAGCCGGCGCCGAAGTGCTGGGTCGACTCCGCCCCCGCCGCGACCCCGTAGGCGAGGCACTCCTCCTCGCCGCGATCCTCGTAGCGCGCCGCCACGTAGCCCGCCACGAAGGCGTCGCCGGAGCCGACCGTGGAGACCGGCTCCAGCGGTTCGGTGTGGATCTCCAGCAGTCGCCGCTCGGCGCCCAGGCCGACCGAGGCGACGCAGCCGGCGGGACGGGTGATCGCCGCTTCCTCGGCGCCCAGCCGGACCAGCTCGAGCAGGCCGGTGGCGAGGTCGGAGCCGTCGGCGAACTCCTGCCCGACCAGCTCCTCGGCCTCGCGCTCGTTCGGGGTGACCATCGAGGCCCCCGCCCGCACCCCCTCCAGCATCGCCTCGCCCTCGGCGTCGAGCACCACCGGGACCTCGCGCCGGCGCAGGTCGGCGATCAGCCGCGCGTAGAGGTCGTCGCCCGCCCCCGGCGGCAGCGAGCCCGCCAGCACGCAGATCTTCGTCCCCTTGGCGAGGTAGCCGATCCGGTCGAAGAGCCGCTTCGTCTCCTCCGCCGAGACCGCCGGGCCGCGCTCGTTGATCTCGGTCTGCTCGCCCGAGGTCGGGTCGATCACGGCGAGGTTGATCCGGGTCTCGGCGGCGATCTCGATGAAGTCGGTGAGCACCGACTCTTCGTGCAGCTCTTCCAGCACGCGGGTGCCGGAGGGCCCGCCGACGAAGCCCGTGGCGATCACCGGCCGGCCCAGGAGGTTCAGCGCCCGGGCCACGTTGATGCCCTTGCCGCCCGCCACGGTGCGGCTCTCCACCGCGCGATGGCGGCGGCCCAGTCGGAAGTTCGGCACCGCGACCGTGCGATCGATCGCCGCGTTCAGCGTCACCGTGAGGATCACTTCTGCTCTACCCGCTTTCCCCGTCGGATTCGGCGGATGGACCGCCCGAGAAGAATCGCTCCGATCAGTATCGCGCACGCCGCGACCGCGAGGAGAACGAGATGTTCGCCGATCCATCCGCGGGCCCTGTCGAAGCTGCTCGCGGCCGGGATCGACCGGCTGGCGACCAGGGCCACGGTGCCCGCGCGGAGCCCGGCGACGCTCACCGTGGCGGTGCCGAGCCGGGCGCCGCGGCGGATCGGGCCGCTCACCTGGCGCGGCGCGTCGACCTCGACTGCGGCGTGCTGCCCGTCGCGCATCGCCACCTTCAGGCCGTGGGCGACGATCAGCGGCAGCTCGCCGCCGGAGTAGCGGATCGCCGGGGTGGCCAGTTCCTCGCCCCGGTGGAGCGCCTTCCTGCGGTGGTACTGGCGGAAGCCCCATTCGAGCAGTTCGAGGTTGTCGGAGAAGCGCGTTTCGTCGGTCGGCGCGTCGATCGCCACCGAGATCAGCCTGATCCCGCGCTTGGCGCCCGAGCCGACCAGGACGTAGCCCGCCTTCCAGGTGTGCCCGGTCTTCACCCCGGTCACCCAGGGGGCCATTTCGAGCAGCTCGTTGATCGTCCGGATCTTGCGGTGCGGATGGACGCTCTTCAGCGTCGTCTCACGGGTGTCGGCGATCTTTGCGAAGGCCGGGTCCTTGAGCAGTTCCTCGGTCAGCGCGGCGAGGTCGAGGGCGCTCGAGTAGTTCTTCTTCGAATCGAGGCCGACCGGGTTCTCGAAGTGGGTGTTGGTCAGGCCGAGCGCCGCCGCGTAGCGGTTCATCTGGCCGACGAACCTCTTCACCGAGCCCGCCGCCTCGATCGCCAGCGTGTGGGCGGCGTCGCCGGCGCTCAGCAGGATCAACCCGTAGAGGAGGTCGCGCACGCTGATCCTCTCGCCCGCCTGGAGGCCCATCACCGACTCGCCGAATTCGTATTCGTAGGGCTGCGCGGTGACGATCTTCGCCGGCGGCAGGTCCTTCATCGCCACGTAGGCGGTCATCAGCTTGGTGGTCGAGGCGACCAACCGGCGTTCGTTCCCGGCGTGGGAGGTCAGGACTTCCCCGGTGCGCCCGTCGATCAGCGCCCAGGACTTGGCGAGGACGTGCGGGCCGGGCGAGCGGTGGGCCGGCTTGTGCGGCCTGGCGGGCCGGGCGCCCTGCCCGCCCCTGTGCTGGTGCTTTTCCGCGGCCCCCGCGCCGGCGACCGGCGCCAGCGCGCCGAGCAGGACCGCGAGCAGCGCGCCGACCCGGCGCCGGCTCACTTCTGCAGCTTCAGGGTCTCGCCCGCGATCAGGATCTGCGGGTCGACTTCCGGATTCAGCGCCTGGAGTTCGGCGACCGTGATGCCGGTCTTGTGGGCGATCGAGGTCAGCGTGTCACCGCTCTGCACGGTGTACTTCTTCGCCTTCGTGCGCGGCTTCTTGTGATGTTCCTTGTGGGTCTGGTTCTTCTGCCCTGACTTGCCGTCGGAGCTCGAGTGCAGGTCGGTGTTGGAGGCGACCACGACGATCGCCACGACCGCCCCTGCCAGGGCGGCGAGGGCGAGGATCCGTGCTATCCAGTTGCGCTTTCTCTTCATCGGACGGGGAGCAGGGCGTAGGTGGGCGCCAGGTCGGGGCGGGATCGTACCGGCCTTTCGGGCAGGTGCAGGGAAAAAACCTGCCCTGGGGTCAGGCGTTCGCCGAGTTGGCCCAGAGGGTGGCGCGCAGCTCCTCGGCTGCCGCCGCCGGATCGTCGGCGCCGGCGATGCCGCGCGAGGAGGAGACGAGCGCCGCCGCCGGACCGGGCCCGAAGGCGGCCCCGAGCAGCGCCGGGTCGCCGCCCTGGGCGCCGACCCCGGGCAGCAGGAAGATCGAGCGGGGCATCAGCTCGCGCAGGCGGGCGATGTGCTCGGGCTCGGTGGCGCCGACCACCGCGCCGAGGCCGCTGAGGCCGCCGTCGCCGAGCAGGCGATCGGAGAGCCCGTCGACGAGCGCCGCCAGGCGCTCGTGGAGGGGCGCCGTGGGAGCGGGCAGGTCCATCAGGTCGGCGGCGCCGGGATTCGAGGTGCGGACGAGGACGAACATCCCCGCCCCGGCCGCCGCGCAGCCCGCGACCAGCGGCTCGAGCGCGTCGCGGCCGAGCAGCGGGTTGGCGGTGAAGGCGTCGGCGCCGAGCCCCTCGACCTCGCCCCACGGGGTCGGGGTCGAGCCGACCAGGACCTGCGCGTAGGCGGCGGCGGTCACCGGCACGTCGCCGCGCTTGCCGTCGGCGAGGAAGATCAGGCCCGCCTCGCGGGCGGCCCGGCGGGCCTCCGCGAGCGCCTCCCAGCCGGGCGGGCCGAGGCGTTCGAAGCAGGCGAGCTGCGGCTTCACCGCGACGCAGTGCGGGCCCACCCGCGCGATCAGCTCGCGGCAGTGGGCGGCGACGGCGCGCCCCGCCCGGACGGCGGGGGGGCCGGCACCTTCGGACCCGACCGCGATCCCCGGCAGCAGCTTCGCGGGATCGGGATCGAGCCCGAGGCAAACCTGGCTGCGGCGCTCCTCGACGAGCGCCGTCAGCCGGTCGGCGAACTTAGAGCCCACCAGGGCTCTGGGACGGCCTCAGCCCTTGACTTTGGTCTTCAGCGCGGAGCCGGCGGAGAAGCGCGGGACTTTGCCGCCCGGGATCGTGATCCGCTCGCCGGTGCGGGGGTTCACGCCCTGGCGCGGGCCACGCTCGGCGACGTGGAATTTGCCGAAGCCGGTGAAGCTGACCTCGTCGCCTGCCGCCAGCGCGCCGGTGATCGCGTCGAGGACGGCGTCGACGGCGTCGCTTGCCGCTTTTTTGCTGCCCAGACGGTCGTCGCCTGCCAGTTGGTCCAGAAACTCAGCCTTGGTCACGTCGAGATTCCTCCTCGGGGGTTGAAGATGAGCCGCAATCTAACAACGCCGGTCGGCGGGAAACCGCGCCGGGAGCCAAAAGCGGCCCCGAGGGGTCGGGCAAACGGCTATTTGCAGGGCGATCCCGGTGGGCGCCTCATGCGGCAGCGATCACTGCTCAGGTGCCGCTGATCGACAGCTCGGAGACCAGCAGCGGCGGCGTCTGCACCGATCCGCCGAAGGGGACCCAGCGGGTCTCGGAGCCCGCCGCGGTGACCGCGCGGAGCATCGCGACCAGCTCGCCGGCGATCGTGAACTCGCGGATCGGCTCGGCCAGGGAGCCGCCCGAGATCGCCCGGCCGGAGGCGCCGACGGAGAAGACGCCGGTGACCGGGTTGACGCCCGAGTGGAGCCCGGCGACGTCGGTGACGAAGATCCCGTCGCCCGCCGCGGCGAGCAGCTCCGCGGTGGAGAGGTCGCCGGCGGCGACGATCAGGTTCGAGGCGGACACGCTCGGCAGCGAGCGGTAGCCGGAGCGCGAGGCCGAGCCGGTCGAGCTCGTCCCCTCGCGGTTGGCGGTGTAGGTGTCGTAGAGGTAGCCGCGCAGCGCGCCGCCCTCGATCAGCGCGGTGCGGCGCCGCGGCACTCCCTCGCCGTCGAACGGGGCCGAGGCGGCGCCGGCCGGGTCGCGGCCGTCGTCGTGGAGGGCGAAGGTGGTCGAGGCGACCTCCTCGCCGAGCCGGCCGGCGAACGGCGAGCGGCCGCGCTGCACGGCGCGGGCGCCGAGCGCGCCGCCGATCAGGCCCGCGAAGCTGGCGGCGACGGTCGGGTCGAGGACGACCGGGCAGGAGCGCGAGGCGGGCTTGCCGGCGCCGATCATCGCGACCGCGCGGGCGGCTCCCTCGGCGCCGATCGCCGCCGGGTCGAGGTCCTCGGGGCCGCGGGCGAGGCCGAAGCCGAGGCCGGTCTCGCGGCTCCCCTCGCCCTCGGCGAGCGCCTGCAGGTAGGCGAAGCAGTTGGCGGCCTCATAGAAGGCGGCGATCCCGGTCGAGGAGGCGATCGCCACCTGCTCGGTCGAGTCGGCGTAGACGGCGGTCTCGACCCCGACCACACGCGGGTCGGCGGCCAGCGCGGTGCGCTCCACGGCCAGCGCCAGCTCCGCCACCCGGCCGGCGTCCCACTCGGCGACACTGGGGCTGTCGAGGCCGGGCAGGGCCTCGATCTCGGCCGGGGCCGGGGCCGGGGGCGCGGCGAACTCGTCCTCGTCGGCGACCGCGGCCATCTCGGCGGCGCGGGCGGCGAGCGCGACGACGCCCGCCTCGCTCAGGTCGGTCCCGTAGGCGTAGCCGACCCGGTGGCCGCTCCAGGCACGGATGCCGATCCCGGTCTGGGTGGCCGCGGTGAGGCTCTCCACCTCGCCGCCGTGGACGCGGACCTCGCGGCCGGTGTCACGCGAGGCGTACGCCTCGGCCGCCGACGCCCCGGCCCCGAGCGCCGCCTCGACCGCCCGGCTCGCCGCGGGCGACAGCTCCACGCTCGGCATCTCGCCGCTCATCGCCCCCCACCCCGCCCGTCCAACCAGCAACCCCCCCGTGCGTTCGCACTTTTCCCCGCTATGCGGCGATAACTGCGAACGCAGTTCATCGGGCCGTGCCTCCGACGGTCATCTGGCCGACGCGGACGTGGCCTTGGCCGGTGCCGACCGGGACTTTCTGGCCGCCCTTGCCGCAGATCCCCGTCTTCATGAAGAAGTCGTCGCCGACCGCGTCGATCGCGGCGAGCGCGTCGAGGCAGTTGCCGATCAGCGTCGCTCCGGAGCAGGGGCTGGTCACCCTGCCGTCCTCGATCAGGTAGCCCTCGGAGACGCCGAAGACGAAGTCGCCGGTCGCCGGGTCGACCTGGCCACCACCGAAACTCACTGCATAGAAGCCGTTTTTGACCTCCTCGATCATCGCCTCCGGGGTCGACTCGCCGGGCGCGATGTAGGTGTTGGTCATCCGCGGTATGGGCAGGTGGCGGAAGCTCTCACGCCGGCCGTTGCCGGTCGACGCCACCCCGTCGCGCTCGGCGCCGAGGTGGTCGTAGAGGTAGGAGACCAGGCGCCCGTCCTCGATCACCTGCGTCTTCTGCGTCGGCCGGCCCTCGTCGTCGATCGCATCGCTTCCCCACTCGTTCGGCAGGCGGCCGTCGTCGTAGGCGTTCAGCAGCGGCTGGGCGACCTGCTCGCCGAGCTTGCCGACGTACACGCTGGCGCCCTTGTGGATGTGGTCGATCTCGAGGCCGTGGCCGGTCATCTCGTGGAAGAGGACGCCGCCGAAGCCACCGCCGACCACGACCGGCATCGAGCCGGAGGGGGCGGGGCGCGAGTCGAGCAGCGTCAGGGCCTTCTGCGCGGCCTGCTCGGCGATCAGGCCGGGGTCGTCCTCGAGCAGCTCGAAGCCGCGGTGGGCGCCGAGGGTCTCGGCGCCGGTCTCGACCTTGTCGCCGCGGCGGGCGACGGTCTGCACGCCGATCCGCGTGCGGGTGCGGTCGTCGCCGGTGAAGAGGCCGTCGGAGTTGGCGATCGTGACCACGCGGCGCGCCTCGGCGTAGGACGCGGTCAGCTGGGCGATCTCCTCGCCGACGCCGCGACCGCGCTGGTCGAGCTCGCGCAGCAGCTCCGCCTTGCGGGCGGCGGGGACGCCCTCGGGGGCGACCGCGATCGGCACCGGGGTGACCGGGCGGGCGGTGAGCGGGGTCGGCTCGGTGCGGCCAGCGCGGAGCGCCGCGGCGGCCTCGTCGGCGGCCCGCTCCAGCTCGGCCGGCTCGAGCCCGTCGACGTGGGCGAAGTAGGTGGTCGCGCCGTCGACGACACGGACCCCGGCGCCCTCCTCGGCGCCCGACTGGACCGACTCGATCCGCGACTCGTCGATCGCCAGCGTCATCCCGCCGCGCCGTTCGGCGAAGACCTCGGCGAAGCGGCCGCCGTTGGCGAGCGCGCGGGCGAGGACGCGGGCGGCGAGCTCCTGATCGAGCAGCTCGGTCACGCCAGAACCTGCGCGCGGCACTCGTTCGCGCTCGTCGTCATCGGCGATCTCGCTCTCTCGTCCCGCGCTCCGGGCGCTTCCTCTCCCGGCCCTTGGTCCCCAGGCGCGGTTTGGCCGCGAGGTCGATCACCGCGTTGGCGGCGACGAACAGCTCGGCGCCCGCGGTCGAGTCCGCCGGGTACTCGGTGGCGCGGCCGCCCCGGTAATAGAGGCGGGCGAACGGCTTGCGCTGGATCCGCCGGCGGCGCATGTAGGCGGCGGCTTCGTCGGCGTAGCCGGAGACGCGGTCGAGCAGGACCCGGTGCGGCTTCGGCGGCATCAGGCGCCGCCCTTCGCCAGCTCGCGGAGCGCCGAGCGCATGTCGAAGAAGGTCAGCGACGACAGCGCGAAGCGCTCGGTCACCACCATCGTCGCGAACCCTTCGGCGCGCAGGGCGAAGACCTCGCCGGCCTGGGTGGCGACGTGGAGCTGCTCGACCGGCTCGCCGCCGGCGGCGTCGGCGATGGTCAGCAACGCGACCGCCTCGGTCGCCCACTCGGCGGCTTCGGAGGTGGCCGCGAGGACGGTCCCGTCGGCGGTCAGGATCGCCCCCCCGCGCAGGTCGGGCGACATCTCGGTGAGGAAGGAGAGCGCCGCCTCGGCGTCCGCCGGTGCGGGAGCTGTTGCGGCGGCGTCGGGCACTTAGGCGAAGATACCGACCGTGCCCCTCGCCCGAGCTTCCTGGCTGATCACCGTCGCCGTCTGCCTGATCGCCGCGATCCTCTTCGCGATCAGCGGCTACACCGGCTACACGATCACCCTGATCGCGGTCGCCGCCGCCGCCGCGGTGAACCTCCTGCCGCCGGCCTGAGCCCGGTCGGCTGTTCCCTGCGGTCCTCGGGGACGACGGGGAACCGCTAGCTCGCCGCCAGATGCTCGGCCAGGAGCCGGGCGGCGCGGCCGCGGTGGCTGATCGCGTTCTTCTCGGCCGGGGAGAGCTCGGCCATCGTCCGCTCGTCGTCGGGGCCGGTGTCGTCGGGGACGAAGATCGGGTCGTAGCCGAAGCCGCCGCTGCCGCGGCGCTCGCGCAGCAGGCGGCCGGCGCAGGTGGCTTCGAAGACGTGCTCGGTGCCGTCCGCGTCGACCAGCGCGAGGACGCAGACGTAGGCGGCGCGCCGCTCGCCGCCCACCGCGTCGACTTCGCGCAGCAGCTTGTCGAGGTTGTCCTCGTCGCTCGCCCCGGCGCCCGCGTAGCGCGCCGAGTAGACCCCGGGCGCCCCGCCGAGGTCGTAGGACCCGATCCCGGAGTCGTCGGCGATCGCCGCCCCGCCGAGCGCCGCGTGGGCGGCGCGCGCCTTGATCAGCGCGTTGGCCTCGAAGCTGTCGCCGTCCTCGACCGGGGACTCGTAGCCGCCGGGCAGCGGCTCCAGCTCGACCCCCGGCAGCAACTCGCGCATCTCCCCCACCTTGTGGAGGTTGGAGGTGGCGAGGATCACGGCGGCGTCCTTGCGGGCGGCCGCTAGGGGGCGACGCGGTCCTGGACCTCGCGCAGGCGACCGATGCCGCCCTCGGCGAGGCCGAGCAGCTCGTCCAGCGAGGCGCGCGAGAGCGGCGTCCGCTCGGCGGTCGCCTGCACCTCGACCAGGCCGCCGTCGCCGGTCATCACCACGTTGGCGTCGACCTCGGCGCGCGAGTCCTCGCCGTAGTCGAGGTCGCAGAGCGCCCGGCCGTCGACCATGCCGACGCTGACCGCGGCGATCTGACCGGTCAGGGGCATCGTCTCGATCAGCTTGCGGTCGAGCAGTTTCTGGAAGGCGAGCTTCAGCGCCACGTAGCCGCCGGTGATCGAGGCGCACCGCGTCCCGCCGTCGGCTTCGAGCACGTCGCAGTCGACGTAGACGCTCCGTTCGCCCAGCGCCTTGAAGTCGCAGACCACCCGCAGGCTGCGGCCGATCAGCCGCTGGATCTCCACCCCGCGCCCGTCCTGCTTGCCCTTCGAGACGTCGCGCTGCTTGCGGTCGCCGGTCGAGGCGGGCAGCATCGCGTACTCGGCCGTGACCCATCCTTTGCCGCGTCCCATCATCCAGCGCGGCACCTGCTCGGAGACCGAAGCGGTGCAGATCACCCGCGTCCGCCCTACCGAGATCAGCGCCGACCCGTCGGCGCTTTCCACGAACCCCGGATCGATGGTCACCGGCCGGATGTCGGCGGGAGCCCTGTCGTAGCTGCGCGAGGCGGTCATCGGTCGCCGAGTCTTGCACGCGGGGAGGGCGTCGCGCCCGGCAGGCACCTCGGTGCCGGCGCCGGGCGCCGCGGGGACCGTCGGTCCCCCGCCCTCATTTGAACGCGACCTTGTCGACCGCCTGCTTGATCTTGTCGACGATCACGTCGGCCAACTCGGTTCCCTGCTTGCCGTTGAACCCTTTCATCGCGGCGACCATGCCGACCATCAGCAGCGAGACCAGGAGGATCAGGCCGACGTACTCGACCGTCCCCTGACCGCGCTCCCCGGCGAGGGCCTGGATCGCCCGCGCCCGCCGCGTGACGGCCACGTTCAGCCGCCACAGACCGGCGTGCAGGTAGCCCAGGATTGCGTAGAACATCGATCTCCCTTCCTCGTTTGACGAGAGCGATGCTGGGCCTCCAATACGCACCGAACAAGACGCGGAAGTGCCAACTCTGAGCTCGATTACAAGACTTTGATCGCCACGCTCGCAGCCCAACCCCCGATGCGTTCGCACTTGTGCCCGGTATGCGGTGATAACTGCGAACGCACCGGGGCGCCGGCTCCCCGTCCGGGGACCAGGCAGCTACGGAAAGCTTCGCGACAAGCTGGTGCGGAACTGGGGGCCGACCAGGGAGAGGGGGTTCTCGCCGGGGAAGCTGGCGGCCAGGGTGCCGGTCCAGGAGCGCTTGCCGCCGGGGCCGCGGCGGAGGGTCGCCGCGCCGCTGAAGGGCGCGGGCGGGCGGACGGTGCCGAAGCTGACCTGCGGGTTGGAGGCGAAGCTCGATCGGGGGCCGACCGCGTAGGCGATGCTGAGCAGGCCGATCCGGCCCACCGTGCCGAACCGTTCGGCGTAGAAGCCCGCCTTGCCCTCCCGCCGGGCGACGAAGAGGAGGCCGCCGGTACCGGCCTTGTAGAGCGCCGAGAGGGTCATCCGGGTCTTCGACGGGGGCAGCTCGGCGGCGGGGTCTTCGAGCAGCGGGTTGGCCCCGCCCGCGACCAGCGGACACTGTTCGGTCGGCGGCAGGACGACCTCACCGCGGACGCGGCGGGAGTGGACGGCGGTGTAGCCGCCTTGGCCTTCGAAGTCGAGCGTGCCGGTGAAGTAGCCGGGGATCGTCGCCGCCCCGGTGGTGCCGCCGAAGCAGTCGGGCGGCAGCCCGCGCACCGCCGCGGCGGTGGCGTGGAAGGTGAGGTCGACGCGGCCGAACTGGCGGAAGTTGGCGTGGATGCCGTTCGGACCGGAGACCCCGCGGGCGACGTAGGTGGTCGAGGTGCCCGAGCGCGTCGTGCTGTTCCGCTCGACCCCGATCGTCACCGTCGCCAGCCGCGCCGAGACGAGGATCCGGTAGCCGTGCGAGCCGGCGATCTGGAAGCGCGGTTCGACCTCGATCTTGCCCCGCGCGGGCGTGCCGCCCTGGTCGGCCCCCGCCACCGACGCCAAGGCACCGCCGACCACGATCAGCCCCGCCAGCACCCCGATCGCGACCAGCCGCAGTGCGTTCGCAGTTTTGGCCGCATACCGGCCATTTCTGCGAACGCATCGGTTCGGGGTGTGGGCGGACGCGCTCACATTGCTCACTTGATCTGCTTCGCCCGCGCGTAGAGGCTGGCGACGTCGTCGCCGAAATAGGGACCGAAGTTGGTCGAGGGGTCGCTCGGATAGCCGTAGGTGGTGACGCTGTTGACGACGTTCCCGTCGATCACCCAGGCGCCGCCGGAGCCGCCGGCGCTGTCGTCGCAGCTGATCGCCAGGTCGAGCGGGCCCGGTTCGAAGAGCGAGCCGAAGTCGTGGCCCTCGAACGTCGCCTGACGACACACCTGCAGGGTGCCGCCGTTGAAGGGCTTTTCGACCGGATAGCCGTAGACGTCGAAGATCTGCCGCGGCGAGAGCCCGGTCTTCAGCCGCAGCGCCCCGACCGCGGCGGCCAGCGTCTGCCCCTTTTCGTTGCGCCCGACCACCGCCGCGCCGACGTCGTAGTTCTCGTTTTCGTGCGCGTGCCAGGCGGGCGTCGTGCCCAGCCAGTGCGCGGTGAAGGTGCCGAAGGGACGTTCGCCGTGGTGGTAGCCGGGGACGAAGACCCACTTGCGGTCGGCCCAGATGCCTTCGTCGTAGACGCAGTGGCCGGCGGTGATCACGACGTTCCTGTGCGGCGATACCACCGAGGTGCCCGAGCAGCGGCCGAAGCCGATCCCCGCCCCTTCGGAGATGAAGATCGCCCCGTTGACCCGGTACTGAGGCTGGGTCGGATCGGCGATCGTTTCCGAGGTCGCGGTCAGGGCCGGATTCAGCGCCGAGCCGTGGGCGGGCGGCGAGCCGAGGCGCGGGCGGGCGGCTTCCATCCGGGCCGCGGTCCAGAAGCGGCGCGCGGCCGCGGCTTCCTCGGGGAAGGAGACCGAAGCCGGGCGGGCCGCGGCACCCGCCGCGGGTGCGATCGGAACAGCGCCCGCCACGGGCGCGACCACCAGCAGGGCGCTCAGAACCACGGCGATCGGCAGGCGCGGAAAGCGCATCGGACCGGTCACTCAAGCAGACCGGCAGGCGACCGGCGCGGATAACCTGCCGCGATGCGCGTCCTCGTCGTCACCAACCTCGTGCCCGACGAGACCACCCCACAGCGCGGCCGCTGGGTCCGCGACCAGGTCGCCGAGGTCCGCGCCCGCGGCATCGCGGTCGAGGAATTCGGCTTCCCCCGCGGTCGCTCGCACTACCTCCCCGCCACCCGTCGCCTGCGCGCGCGCCTGCGGGCCGAGCGCTTCGACCTCGTCCACGCCCACTACGGCCTCGCCGGCTGGGTCGCCCGCCTGGCCGGCGCCCGTCCGCTCCTCGTCACCTTCCACGGCACCGACGTCCGTCATCACCTCGTCGGCCCGCTCTCGCGCCGGCTCGCCTGGCGCGCCGACCTCGTCGCCGGGGTCAGCCGGGCGCTCTTCTTCGAGGAACACGGGCGCCCCGGCCTTCCCGCCGTCCCCGGCGCCGCCGTCCTCCCCTGCGGTCCCGAGCTCGGCCGCTTCGCCCCCGCCTCCCGCGCCGAGGCGCGCGCCGCCCTCGGCCTCGACCCCGCCGGCCGCTACCTGCTCTTCCCCGCCGACCCCGGCCGGCCGGAGAAGCGCCACGACCGCGCCGCCCGGCTGGCCGCCGCCGGCGCCGCCGAGCTCCTCACCGGCGGCGCGATCGAGCCGGAGGCGATGGCGACCTGGATGAACGCCGCGAACGCGGTCCTCGTCACCTCCGACTACGAGGGCTTCGGCATGGCGGCGATCGAGGCGCTCGCCTGCGACGTGCCGGTCCTCTCCACCCCGGTCGGCGTCGCGCCCTACCTGCTGAGGGGGATCGACGGCTGCCTCTGCGCCCCCTTCGACCCCGACATCTGGGCGGCGGCCGCCCGTCCCCACCTCGACGCGGCGGACCCGCGCGTGGCCGGTGCGGCGCGCGCCGCGACCCTCGCCGCCGGCCCGATGGCCGAGCGGGTGATCGAGGTCTACCGCCATATGACCGCCCGGCGCGTTTAGATTGGGGCCTTGGTGAGCGCGGCACGGACGTCCAGATGAGCGACGAGACCTCGGGATCGGCAGCAGGAGGAGTGGAGGCGCGGATCGGCGCCGCCGAGCGCACCCTGGCCTCCGCCGCCGAGGCCGCGGCGACCGCGGAAAAGCGCGCCGAGGCGGAGATCCGCGCGCTGGAGGCCGACCTCGAGCGCTGGCGCACCGAGTCCGACCGCGTCCGCAAGGAGCTGGAACTGCGCCACGAGGAAGAGCTGGCCGCCGAGCGCGAGGCGAAAGAACGGGCGATCGCCGCCGCCGAGGAGCGACTGGCGGAGATCGAGGCGCGCACCGACGCCGCCGAGGAGCGGATCGCCGCCGCCGAACGCCGCGCCGACGAAGCCGAGAAGGCGATCTCGGTCGAGAGCGCCCGCGCCCGCGAAGGCGCCGCCGGCTGGCTGCGCGAGCGCATCGACCAGATCCGCCGCGAGGGCGGGGACAGATAGCCGCGGTCGCGGAGTACGACGTCGCCGTCGTCGGCGGCGGCGCCGCCGGTCTCTGGACCGCCCTCCGCGCCGCCGAGCAGGGCGGTCGCGTCTGTGTCGTCTCGCGCACGCCGCTCTCCCAGAGCGCCAGCTTCTGGGCCCAGGGTGGGCTGGCGGCGGCGCTCGAACCCGGCGATTCGCCCGAGCGCCACGCCGAGGACACCCTCGCCGCCGGGCGCAACCTCTGCCGGCCGAGCGCGGTGCGGGTGCTGGTCGAGGAGGCCCCGGCCGCGGTCCGCGACCTGCAGGCGCGGGGCGTCGACTTCGACCTCGACCACGAAGGCCGGCTGGCGCTGGGCCTCGAGGGCGGCCACTCGGCGCGGCGCATCGTCCACAGCGGCGGCAGCCAGACCGGGCGCGAGATCACCTCGAAGCTGGCGGCGATGGTGGCCGAGGACGAGCGGATCGAGGTGCGCGAGCGGACCTCGGCGACGGCGCTCTGGTCCGACGGGGCGCGCTGCCACGGGGTGATCACCGACGCCGGCGCGCTCGGCTCCCGGGCGACGGTGCTGGCGACCGGCGGCGCGGCGGCGCTCTGGCGGCGGACCACCAACCCGCGCGGGGCGATCGGCGCCGGGCCGGTCTTCGCCGCGGCGGCGGGCGCCGACCTCGCCGACCTCGAGTTCTGCCAGTTCCACCCGACCGCCGTCTACCTCCCGGACACCGGCTTCGACGGCCTGCTGATCACCGAGGCGATCCGCGGCGAGGGGGCGAAGCTGCTCGACGCCGCGGGCGAGCGCTTCACCGACGAGCTCGCCCCGCGCGACGCGGTCAGCGCCGCGATCCTGGCGAAGATGCGCGAGGAGGGCACGGCCTCGGTCCGCCTCGACCTGCGGGCGATCGACCCGGCCCGCTTCCCCAACGTCTTCACCTCGCTCGCCGAGGCCGGGCTCGACCCGCGCGGCGCGCCGATCCCGGTCTCCCCCGCCGCCCACTACACGATGGGCGGGATCGCGGTGGACCTCGACGGGCGCAGCTCGCTCGCCGGCCTCTACGCGGTCGGCGAGTGCTCCTGCACCGGCCTCCACGGCGCCAACCGGCTGGCCTCGAACTCACTCAGCGAGTGCTTCGTCTTCGGCGGGCGGGCGGCGCGCGCGGCACTCGACGAGCCGCCCGCCGGGGCGCGTCCCGCCGAGCCCGAGTGGCGCTTCACGCCGCCGACCCGGGAGACCCGCGACGCGGTCTGGCGCCGCGCCGGGCCGCTGCGCAACCCGACCGACCTCGCCTGCCTGATCCCCGACCCCTATCCGCTGGCGAAGGCGATCGGCACCACCGCGCTGGCGCGCAAGGAGTCGCGCGGGGGTCACCTGCGGACCGACTGCCCGGAGACCGACCCGGCCCTCGACGGCGTCCACGTCGTCTTCTCCCCCGACGGCTCCGTCCACCGCGAGACCTGGGAGTAGCCCCCCCAACC
>Ga0335075_10005090_pt1 | contig 20459 bp, 17 predicted proteins | sample Lox_Sample_24_FD_206723 | JGI IMG/M metagenome (GOLD analysis project Ga0335075, IMG submission 206723) | Soil microbial communities from Loxahatchee National Wildlife Refuge, Florida, United States - Lox_Sample_2.4 | ecosystem: Environmental > Terrestrial > Soil > Wetlands | place: USA...
CATTCGCTGCCGCAAGCGCGAGATAACCGCCGCCGGACGAACCTGAGCCCGTGGCCGTGCCGGTGGTAGTAGAACTGGTGCAGCCAGCGGGGTAATGATCCCCAGCGGCTGAGACGAACCGGTGCCACTCCACGCCAGGGCGGCTAGTTCACGGCCGATACGAAGGTTATGCAGTGGTGGCGCCGCTTACCCGGGGTTAGCAACCAGCGTTACCTCGTCGGCACTACGGTCACCGTGCATGCGATGACATGACCGTCCGCGTCCGTCTCGCAGTCCGTGTCCATTGCTGCCATACCAGGATTCGCCAGTTCCATCATTTGCTCGCCCAGAATCAGGACCTTCTGGAATCGCACGTGATCTCCGATCGGCCCGATACGCAGTTCCTCGTTTGTCATGCTTGCCCTGCAAGGCGTCTCGCGCGCCCAGTCATGACCCGGGCTCGGGGGAAATTCTTTGCGCGTCATGTTGAATGCTACGAGCTTGCGGTTACTCATGTACTCTCCTATCCCACGGCCCGATTGGCCGCCAGTAACAGTCTATCAGCGCATGCCTGCATCACCGACTCGACACTTTATGCTCGCCCGACCTTGTAGCTCCTAAACCGCTTGATGCAGGCTATAGGATAAGATCGTGCTAACCGCTGACGATATAGAGCGCTACCTGAGCCAGTACGGCGGGGGCTCAGGGGATCGATGCGATGCGTAAACGATTTCCGCGTTGGATTCGGGAACCAGAGGCGTTGGGCGTTGCCGACATGCCGCTAGCACTTGGAAGCGCAAGCGCGCGGCATGTAGACCGCATGGCGTTGCAGGTATCAGCCAACCGTGAAGCGAAGCAACGGGCGCATGACGCGCGGGACACGCAACCGGAGGTCCGGCCCTACAAGGGGCGCTGAGACGGAACGGGCGCTCCGTTAGCTGTAAGCACGAGAGCCTCGCGCCTATCACCTAGCCATGCGGAGTATCAGATCGATCAGATCAACCCTCTAGCAGGTCAGGGCTCTGGCGGATCCCCTCTCACGATCACGTTGGTTTGCGGCTGGTCACACGCAGCAGTGGGACGGATCTCTTGAGGCGCGTGTTGTTATCGAGGTTTCTTGCTGGCATTCCCGAGTGTCGGTGTGACACCGAGTCCGTGGTAAACGATACCCAGCACTGAACGGATACTCCTTGCTCACGTCCGGAGTAAGCCGTTTCACCCCGCCAAACCTTCTGAGGTGCAAGATTGCCAACTGGGAGAGGTTAGAGATGGTGAAGCGAAAGTATCAAAACGGCAAGAGGATAGAGTACCGCAGCCTAGGGGACTGCTTTCACGATCCTGATGTGAAGTGGAGCCCTTTTGCCAAGGTGATGTGGGGAGCTGTTTTAATAGCGGTACTGGTGTGCTTCATCATCGCACTAGCACGCGGCGCCTAGGTGGGACAGTCCCTGCATCATGGCTCGGCGGAGCGCGGACTCCGCCGAATGATTAACCGCATCTAATGGGCCACACGGGCGAACTTTTACCCAGTGACGGTCGACGGGCTGATCACGTCCACGGCCTGGCGATCGCACAATTGCCGGCACTCGGCGGCCTGTCGCGCAGTTGCCTGTGCTCAGCCGTGCGGGCGCGCCACCCCGGCAGCCCGGTGCGGCCCGCGGCGTAGTGGCTCCTGCTCGGGTCTGGCACGGCCTCGTGGTTACCTGGCTGCTCATGTCGGCCCGGCGCCTGGCTACCCGTGCTCGAGCAGAAATCCGCGCGTCACTAGCGACTGATCTTCAGCGTGATCAGACTCAGTGGCTATGGCTGATGAAGGCGATGACGTGATCATCCGAATTAAGGTCGATGGTGGTCCGATGCCTGGCGGCATGCTCGACCAGATGATGCGTGAGCAGGGCGTGCGCGTGGTGAGCAGGTCCAGAGCGAGGGAGGAGCGCGGCTGGGAGTCCGCCGTGGAGGCAGCCGCAGCGATCACGACATTGGTAGTCGAAGGCGGGCTGTCTGCGATCAAAGCCGCGATGACGCTGTTCAGGAGGCGGTTCCCTAAAGCAAAGGTCGAGACTGAGGACGACGAAGGGACGCCGATCGGCTACCTGTGACTCACGGCCGTGCAGCCGGGGCCGCCTTTGCCCGGCCGCACGGCCGGTCGAGGTGGCCTCGGAGCGGCCCGTTCTGCAGCTGCTCGTGCTCGGCTGCCGGCGACGCTCGTTGGTGCGGCCCGTCGAGCCGGCCCTGCGGTACCGCCGATCGTGCTGGTACTCGTGCTCGGTCGCCTGGCGGCACTCGTAAGCGATGCGGAGAGGCGTAGCCAGCCGGTCGGACGTTGCTTGCCAACGTCTACGGCTTCGCGGGTCCGGTGGGTGGCCGTTCTGAACCCACGAATTTCTCGAGGCCGGACCCAGGCTGCATGTACACGTACTTCTGCGCCTTGCGGACCTGGACCGAGTTCGCCTGCTTCACGGCGACCGCCGGCACGGCCTCGAACCGGTTCGCGCTGCCGAGCGCCGCAAGCCGTGTTGGGCTGAGAGGCAGAATCACCGTCGTAGCGTCGCCGAACGGCACACCACCCGGGATGCCCAGGGCATGTCCCCCTGGGCCTACCGAGATGGCGGGCACGTCGCCGAGCAGGAATTGGCCGCGGCGGTTCGGGCGTATGATCTCGAGGTTGGCCGATGCCGCCCTTGCGCGGGCTTCCTCGAAGACGTCTACGACGCGCAGGCGGAAGGCCGCGCCGCTCTGATACAGCGCTCGGGTGTGGGCGAGCAGATCATCGGCGACCTGCTCGGCGACATACGCTCCGCCTGCCACGAACCCATGCTTCAGGTAGAAGATCTGCTCCATGGCTTGCGGGTTGGCGAGGTATGCGGCACGGGCGTCGCTGAGCGTCTTCTCCCAGAGAGCCTTGGTCGAATCCAGGGTATCCAGACTGCGAGCGAAGTGGAGCGCGATCGCCTCCTTGATCACCGCGACGTGCTTGGGATTCTTGAATAGCCGACCGGTCCGGGCCGCATCGATGGCATCGGGAAGATCCTGCTCAGTGCGCGCCCAGATCTTCTCGGTCTCCTCGCTGTCGATCTTCACGAAGTCCTTCAGCTTGCCCACCTGCCTAGTCGACAGCAGCTGGGTCTTGCCGTACTGAAGGTTGTACGAGAGGAGCCGGTCACCCTGGGACGTTGGTATGCAGAACCGACGCAGCAGGGCCTGCGAGACCAGGTGCTGCTGAGGCCGCTTCGGCGAGGCTGCGCTGAGCGCCTGCTGCCCCGTGTCCACGACCTCCTGCAACCGGGCTTCGGAGACACCGCTCACAGCCGCCAGGTCAGCCTTGCGCTTCTTTACGACATCGAAGCCCACCACGCTGGCGAACAGGACGGCACGCCCCAGCTGCCGACCACCGTCCTGATGGAGCAGCTCGGCGAATGCCCGCAGCGGCATGGGCAGAGCTGGAACGATCACGGTCACATGCTGTCACCACGAAGGTGCCAATTGCACGCGGCGGTCGCCTAACGACTGGCTGTAGTCCGTGACAACACCCTTGAGCGCCCCGAAGATAGCCGATGGCCCTTTCGAACCCGGTCCTTTGCCAGTTCGCTCGCGAGCGATGAGCAGCTGGTGATGCTCCGGATTTTCGCGGACCGACGGCGATCGCTGGGCGAGGACCACATCCGGATGATCTCTCAGCTGCACCAGCCGCTGCTGGACCTGATCCCTAGCGAGTGAAGAAAGACCTGTCCGTGGCGCAGGCCCGTGCGCTGCTGGAAAAGATTTGGCTCCGGGATGCGGCGTATAAGGCGCGGTGGCGGCTGGCTGCCGAGCTGGTCAGCGACATGGAACGCATCTACCAGCGTAAGAATGCTGCGGATAAGAAGCTGCGGGAACTGAACACTCCGGCGCCGTCTTGCCGTCAGGACTTGGGCACGCCGGGCCCAGCTTGCCTGGGTGGCACAGCTCCCCGTGCCGAGCGCCGGCGGCCTGTGGCTGGACCTGGCGGCGCAGAACGAGCGGGCTGTGGCGGTGCCGGGAAGTCGCCTTGGGCGATGCCTGCGGCGGTCAGCGTGCTGTGCTGGTGTTCCTGGGGCTGGCGCCGGCCGGCATGTGCCGAATAGGTGGCATACAGCCGCGTGGCGGCGACCTTGGCTGCGGCGGCCTGAGCGGCGTGCTGCTGTGCTCGCCGCAATTCAGCGACCGCGACAGCGAGGACAGTTAGGTTCGCGGCGAGCGCCGTGGCAATCAGGACGGTTTCGCCGGCCAGCTGACTAGTCATGGCCATCAGCCGGGCGGCGGCGCGAAGCTGGCGTCCTGTGCTTGTGGCGCGCGGTATCCGGCCATAGGGAGCACGGGCGGCGCGGTCGTAGCTGTCAGCGGCACGCCGCAGGTCCGGGCTGCGCAGTGCCTTCGCCGCGACGTGCAGGACGTCGGCTGCTGCCCAGGCGGCGTCGGCAGCGGCGGCCGGATCGCTGTGCGCCGCGTGCCGGATCTGCTCCGCAGCCAGGCTGGCCTGACGGGCCGCGTGCTCGAAGATCGCGTTCTGTTCCGGAACGGTGAACCGGAACGCCCCGGAACGTTCCGGAGCGATCCGGGGCGAATCCCAGCTGCGGCGCAGCCGGGGCAAGGCTAGCCCGGCCGCCAGCCGGCCACCGCCGTACCAGATAGTTGCGCCGTCACGCCTGCGGTGGCCGGGCAGGCTGACCGCGTAGCCGGTCACCTCACCTGCCCAGGTCGCGCTGAATCGCAGCCGCACCAGCACCCCGGCCTCGCGCAGCCCTGTGAAGAACCCTGCCTCGTCCCGGGCCTGCTGCGCTGTCCTGGTGACCATGTTCCGGAGCACCGCACGTGCCGCCGCGGCAGACATGCCACGCCCTGACAGCGGGCCCGCTTCGGGACCAGAGCCCACCCAGCGCCGACGCAACTTGGGCAAGGTCAGGTCGGCAGCCAGTTTCCCCCCGCTGAACCAGACGATCCCGCCGTCCTTAGTGGTAGTAGCGGGCAGTCCGACGGCGTAGCCGGTCACCTCACCGGAACTGGCGGTGCTGTATCGCTTGCGGACGGCAACACCCGCGTCGCCGAGGCAGGCGAAGAACTCCTGCTCACCACAAGCCCCGGCCGCCGCGGTGCACACCTCGCGGCGCAGCCGCACCCGCGCAGACTCAGCCCAGCCGCGGCGCACCGACTGTTCCGCCTCGGCCCGCGACGCACACCGCGCCGCGGTGCGATCCGCCGGAGCAGTCCGCCGCAGCCCGAACCGCGTCTCAGCGTCCTGGCACGCTTCCCGGACCCTGTAGAAGTCGTTCCAGATCCGTGGCCGGGTGCCGTCCTGACGGGCCAGCGTGGCCACGATGTGCACGTGATCTGCGGCGTGACGGATCGCAACCCAACGCACCCCCAGCTCATCCCCGGCCGGCGCCAGGCCAGTGCGGGCCATGACCCGCGCGGCGACCTGCGCCCACTCTGCGTCCGACAGCAACCGGTCCTGTGGAGCGGCGCGGATGGAGCAGTGCCAGACGGGCTTGGCATACCCGGGCCCGGCCAGGGCGGCCAGTGGCTGGGCCAGCAGCCCGGCCAGACGGCCGAAGTCCCGCGATCCGCCGGGACGGCGTTCTGGTTCCAGATCAGCCGGATCAGAAAATCCGGCGACCAAATGTGGGTCGGTATGCTCGCTGGCTTTCCCCGGACCGTACAGGTAATACAGAAGCCGCCGGGCGTCCGTTCCGCGGACCACTTTTCCAATCACTGATCACAGACCATTTCTGCTCCGTTACGGAACATTGCGCCGAACTTGCTCCGCAGCATCATCCAGCCGGCGGATCACCCGTACGCAAAACTGTGTCGCCGGAAACAAGTCTTCGCCACGCTGCCCGGTCGCATTAAGCTTCGCGACGGCCTGATTCAGGTTCGTCCCAACTCGCCGCACCAGCCCAGCTGCTGCGATCAGTTCCACCAGCGCTTCCCTTAGCGGCGAGAGCATCCGGGCCTCACCCCCGCGCGCCGATGCCAGCGCCGCCTCCGCCGCGAACGCGCCACGCGCCAGACCTGATCGCTCAGCAGCCCTGCTGACCTCCTCAAACTCCTCCTCAGTCAACGAGAACTGGACCACCCGGGGCCGCGACACCGACTGCCGCGATCGCCGCCGAACACTCCCGCCCGCCACTGCAACCACCCATCCCTCGCTGAAGGCCTCCTGGCGGTGGCCGCGCCCGGTCGCCGCCAGCGCTGCGGTGCCGGTAACGGCACCGCAGCGCACCCATTGTTTATCTCTGGACCGCGCCCGGTCCAGAGATAAACAATGGATATGTATATCTTGCTTCGTCTGCTTGCAGGATTTCACCTGATGCAGAACTCGCATCACCTGGCATACGCCAGGAAAACCTTCTCGGAAAGTGCCAAATAAGCATAGCGAATGGCGCCTGCTATCATTTCTGGCCGTCCGCGGCTGCTTGCAGTGCACGTGGTCGAGCGCGATGGCGCTGACTAGCAGAGTTGCCGATCGCCTTCGGCTTCGGCTTACTGTGCTGAGGTAAGAGGCGGTTAGCGCCAGGACGGAAGGTTCCGTCAGGCGGCGAGAAGCTGGATCTGGAAGTCCCGGGGGAACATCTCGACAAGATTCAGTGTCTCGGCTATGGCCTTGAGGTTGCTCCACGCCCGGCGCCGAAGGGCGTCGGGCGACACGCTGAGCGCGATGCTGACGGCGGTCTCGCTCTTTGCGAGGTTGCCCGGACGCCGTGGCGGTGACTCGGACCGGTCACCAAACGGGTGATCGGTCTCTAGGAGGAGCCGGTCGGCCGGAATGAGCCGCAGGCTCTTCCGGGATCTGGCTTGTGCCGCGTTGACGGAGAAGTAGGCATCTGCTGCCACGGCAGCCTCGGTTTCCTCTGGTGAGCCCAGCCACCAGTGCAGGATCGCGGCGTGCGGACGGAATTCTCGCAGTTCTCTAACGACGAGGCCAGTGGCCCGATAGCTGTGAAGAGACAGAAGCCGGGGGGTGTCCGAGGCCACCTCCACGATTGCGCGCAGGGTCTCGAGGTGGGACTCCATCGGAGTGCGGGCGGCACCGTCGAGCCGGACCTCCCCGATGACGGGCGTCATCGCGATGGCGTCCCGCATCCGGGACGCGGAGAAGCCCCTGACCTCCCTGGCCAGCCCCGGATGGCATCCGGCGCCCCACACGACACAACGGTCCTGCCGGTCCCGCGTCTGCGCGTACTCGTCGAGGGACCGTGTGACAGCGATTACGCACGAGCGCAGCGCGGCAAGCTCCGCCGACGCGATGCCCGGCTCGATGTGGGCGTGGGCGTCGAGCGGGAGGATCACCGGACGGCTCGCAGGTCCGGCTCGGCATCGACGACTGCGGCCAGTTCCGCGAGGCCGCGCCGGGTCACGCTGACGGCGTCGTCGACGGGCATGTCATCAGGCAGGCCCACTGACAGAATGTCCGCAGCGCTAATGCCGCGCTGCCCGGCGTACCGTACCGTGCGGACCTCAGACTGGGCCGTCTCCCGCAGATGGGGCGGCTGTTGGTCCGCGGGAATAACCCGGTGCAGCTAGATGGTGGTGTCGGTCATGCCGGCTGCGTGGAAGGCCGATCGCCGGACGAGGCAGCCGAAGCAAACGCCGCATTGCGTTTCCGGCGGGTAGCCGGTTCCCACCGCGTAGCGCACGTGCGAGCACGAGTGCGACATGGAAAGGATCTTCTCGGCGTCCTGCTTGCCGAGAGCTGCGGCGGCTTCGGCGTGCATCTCGCCCTTGGTCATCACGGTGAACGGATTCTCAGACTCCACGTGCCCGCCGAGGGCGCGCAAAGCCTCGCGGACGCGGCTGAGGACGAGCGGATGGGTGATGCGCGTTGACAAGGCGCCGCGTCGCTCCCCGGCCAGCGGCGGGTTGAGCGCGGCGTAGCCGTTCTCGGCGATCCACAGCGGCGCGGCCGACTCAGCCGACGCGACCGCTAGGCCGAGGCTCTGGAACAGGAGACTGCGCGTGCGCCGGGTCTTCTCATCGGCGAATGCGCCGCCCCCGATCTGGGTGCTGCGACGGGACAGGTGGATCCGGCGATGGGTAACCTGCCCGGCAAAGCGGGCGTCAAGCGCGGCAGCGGGCCTCGTCGATTGCGCTGCACAGCGTCAGTACGACCCTGTGGTTGAAACGCTGAGGCATGGCATTTATCCAGAAAGGCATGAAGTACATTCGGTCTTGGAGCACTGACGGGAGGGCATCCGTGTAACTTGCCTTGGCTTCGGTGACCAGCTTCGCCCAGCTTTGAGGGGTATCGGCGAAGCGATCAGTGTGTACTCCCTTAACGATCCTCCATGACAGATACTCTGCGCTTTCATCCGGAACCACCTCGAGCTGCGAGACGTATGAGATAGTCCGCCACACGGTGGCTAGTACATCTCTCTGGCCAAGGCGAGCCAGCAGCAAGACAACTGATCTTAGGCAGAACGATCTGCCCTGGAAGCTCTCCGTAATCCGCCTCTCGCCGATGTTCAGTGCCCACTCCATAGCCTCGGCCATGGTGTAGTACGGGCTGGGTAGTCCTCGACCGCCTGGCACGTTGGCCCGCAGGACGGTGCCGAGCAGGGAGACAAGGATCTTCGCCGCTTCCTGCGTGTTCCCCCTGGCATACTGCGCGAGACTCGCGTTAATGAGCAGCGGTACAACGCACTCACCCGCGATAACAGCGTGAGTCTTAATCCTCTCCAGGACCGCGTCGATCTCGGTCGGCCGGTAGGGCTCGACGCCCCGGAGACCGCAGTAGACGAGATAGGCCGACAGGTAGCCGATGAGTTCGTTACAGCGAAGCTTGTAGGTGACGGTCTCGGAGAGCAGGCCGCCTTGCGACTCCACGAAGTGCGTCGTATGCGCAGCAAGTTCATCGATGAGCCCGCGAAACTCGATCTCAAGCGCGTCATAGATGAGTTGTTCGGTGTCCCGCCACGACGTCTCGGTAAGCTCGGACGACTCCGCGAACTGGTAGATGCCGGCCAGCAGAAGAGTATGGGCCTTAATGATCTCAATTCTGTTGCCAGCAGCGTACTTGTACGTCAGCAGATAGCTGCTCAAAATGAGTGCGGCCTGGACCGCTTCGGTCTTCTTTTTGCGCGATATCGGTGCGTGACCGGCAAAGAATCCTTCGAAATAGCGCTTGAACTTCTCGCAATCCAGATCGCTTTCACCGCTCTGGTTATACAACTCCAGGAACGACTGGAGGTCTGTGATCTCGACTGGCAGGAAGTCACCGAAGTGATCTGCGAAGTCCCCAAGCAGCTCGCCACGCACTACAGTCCTCAGCGGCCGGTGGCCTGCCGCCTTCTTCGCTTCGGAGTAGTCCTGGATCGTTCTGGACGTCGCGTTGGTTATCGTGCCGTTCGTGACGAGGTATGCGTCCCATTCGTCGACCGTGGCGGGAAGGGACGGGTGCTTGGGTGGTAGCTCCACAAGCTCGTCAATCTCCGACTTGATACCGGCCCACACCCGGCCGGTGATGTTCCCGGCCTTCAGCTGGTAGCAGTAGACGCGGCCAGCCCTGTCGACGGCGATGACATCTTTGCCCTGCTCCATCGGTCCTTGGCTGGAGATATGGACGACACGCATCCCCTGGCTCAACAGCAACTGGCAGAAGGGAATCGTGAAAGTCAGTTCGCCGACGTTAGTCAACCAGTTTTCGACGATCTTGTTCTGCATTCCACTCCTCCCGCTTCTTCTCGACAATCTCATTCAGCCTCGCTTGGGCGGATGGATCTCTACTGACCTCCTCCAGCACCTGGCCGGCCCTAACTTCCAGGTCCGGGCCCATGTGCAGGGTCGGGAAGAGCGGGTTGTCTTGCTCGTCAAAGGCAATCTGCACTGTGTCCAGCAGCTGCAGAAATAGATCAACACTGAACGGCTGGCCCTCTGCGTCAACCGAGTTGCCGACCTCCTCGATCGATCGATTCAGGCTCTCGAAGTACAGCTGCGCTTGCTGTACGCCCAGCTCTCGACCCTTGCCGACGACTACGTTTACCGCATCTTGGAGAGTCATGGTCGGGATATCTGCTGGTCGGATGTCGTAACCGACGACGGTGCGCTGGTAGCTCACCTTCTTCTCGTCACCATCGATCGTCATGTATTCGAGGCGGTCTCCCTCGTGCTGCCGAGCCGGTGGCATGTCGGCGAACAGACCGAGTTGCCCCTGCGCTGCCTGCTGGGCCATGTCAAGCAGGAACCGTTCGATCTCGGCCTTAAGCCTTGGATAGAGCGGCAGCATTGCTCTTGGGGTTCACCTCCAGCTGTGTCGAGGTTCAAGCGCCAGTGATCGATCTTTGCTGTGTGGATCCCGGCCATCCGTTCAGAGCGTTGGCTATTATCCGGATGCTCCGACACCTTGCGCCTGAGTTGTGACTGACGAGACAGGAGCAATGGCGCCGGTTTCCGATTGACTGGGATACGACCGGAGGCGTCGGGCTGCCGCAAGAGTGGATCGGAAAACATCCGGTACTGCGCCGGGAGCCGTCGCAGCCGCGTACCGGTAAGTCGCGGCATTCTTGGCATGGAAGCCAAGGCCGGAGTCGATAAGTTCCTGTCGGCGCGTCTCCCAAGCCGGCCAGAGGGTCATGAGTTCCTGCTCAAGCCGATCCTCGAAGACAGCGCAGCGGTTGGTGACGTGGGTAGCGGGCCAGTCTTGTTCCGGCTCGCCGAGGTACCGCAGCAGGTCTCTGTTCTTTCGCTGCTGGTCCCGCTCGACCGCCAGGATGTCTGCTTCCTGTTTGCCGTCACGGCGCATCCGGTCAGCGGAACCCTTGTCACCGTCGAAGACGAGCAGGCAGGGAATGCCCAGGAGCGTCAGGATGGCGCAGGGCAACAGCAGGATATCCTTGCCCCCGACTTCGGCCACGACGATGCCGTCGACTGCCAGCACCGCCTGGTCGTGCTCGCCGCAGCCTTCGATGACGGCCCGATCGGTATCGCCCTCGACCAGGATGACGGCCTCGCCGAACAGCGCTTCAGGCAGCCTGGCCAGGCAGACGTCGTCGAGCCGCTTGCGGACCGTCTCCTCCTTGACAAAGCCGTCGAGATTCTGGATGACGGCATCGAGGGTCACCGAAGCCACTGTGACCGACCGTTCGCCACCGCTGCTGGACGCAGAGCGGCTGACGCGGCGGATCTGGTCGAAGTGGGTCGGCTCGATGAAACAGGGGCTGTGCGTGGCATAGGTGACCTGGATGTTGTGGTCGGAAGCCTCGGCGAGTTGGCGGAGCACTGCGGCAAAGGCCCTGGCCTGGACAGGATGCTGGAAGAGTTCTGGCTCTTCGATGGCCAGGCAGATGACGCCCTGCGCGCCGGTGCCCACGCCTCGTTCGGCCAGTAGCTTGAGCGCGGCGATCAGCAAGGCGCGCTGGAAGCCGTGTCCCTGCCGGTCGACGCGGGTCTCGGTCTCCTGGTCCAGAACGCTCACCGAGAACTGGACGCGTGATGGCCTGGCCTCGACGTGAACCGGCCTGATCCTGATCGATCGGTCGCGGGTAAAGGTGCCGACCTCATCAGACAGCTGCTTGGAGATGGCCTCCAGCTGCGGACCGAAGTGGCGGGCATGGATGTCGCTCTGGCCCTGGCGGAACTGGTCGGTCAGCTCATCGAGTTCCTCGTCGGCCGCCGACCGGTCAACCGTCCGCTCCAGGATCTTGCCGAGGACGGCCGATCGGGAGTCCTGGGTCTCTTCGCTGGCCCGGAGATCGGCGGTGACCAGAACGTAGTCGAAGAGGCCCGACATCTTGCCCTGCCCGGCGAAGCCGAAGAAGTTGGTGTCGGAGACCTCAGCCTCCGCCAGCTCGCCCGGGTGAGCACGCTCCCAGGCCAACATCGCTGCCTCGACCGCTGGGGCGCTGGTCGCAGCCGGAAGCCCCAAAGCGGGATCGGACTCCCGGAGGCTCTTGTAGGCGCCCCTCCGGTCCATGGCCCCGCTCAGGCGCCGGATCTCTTCAAAGGGCGGGTAGGCGAACGCCTTGCCCGTGATCTTCTCGCTGCCGTTCTCCCACGTCCGCCAGATCACCACCGAGTCACGCGACTCGGCGTACTTCCCAAGTGCCAACCGGTCGTCCGGAGACAGCTGGTCGAACTCAACCTCAACCCGGATACGCCGCTCGGTGGCCTTGTCGTAGACATCCTCATCGGTCAGCGCGAGACCACTGCTGCCGTTGAAGAACCAGTCCAGCGCCCGGAGGACGGACGACTTACCGACACCGTTCGGCCCGATGAAGGTCGTCACGTCATCAAAAGAGATCTTGACATCTTCGAGACAGCGGAAATTCTGTATTCGGGTACGCTTCAGCTTCATGGGTAGTGTTCCTCGTTTATATAAGCACAAACAAAGGTCGTCAGCGGTAAAGCCAGCAAGCTTTTGTGATCCAATTGGCTCCGAAATAAGCCACAAATGGCGAGGGCTGCCACCGAGCTTTCAGGCGGCCCTGTACCAGGGCCGTGGCGGTCAGCACGACTCCGGCCGCGGAGCTCATCGACTGCAGGGTGTCGGTCACGGGTGGCATCCCCCACCAAGGAGCGGACGAGAAGACGTGGAGCACGAGTGAGGCTCGCGCGTCCTTTCCCTCCAGGTCGTCCGAAGCCTCGCAAGGACGAGCGTATCGGCTGCAGTACCCCGCATGCCGGAAGTCACCCAAGGTGTGTCGCCTGCCGCTGCGCCCAGGACTCGGCCTCCGGCCGAGTAGTCGGGGAAGCTACCCCAACATCTCGGTGACAATATCTGTAACCTCTGCAGCTGCGCTGCCCGCTGCGAGGGCCACTCGGACCTTCTGGCGCAGAGCGACGAAGTTGCCTTTCTCGTCCAGATCAAGGTCAGCGACGAGCTGCGCTTCTTGCTCTCCGAGCGCGGCGAGGCGCTGGTGTAGAAGATCCTTGGGGTCGTAGCGCGGGATGGGCAGCTCCCATACCCGCTTGTCAACGTCTCGCTCGTCCTTGCCGTATGACATGAGCGGTCTCACCAACTGGGTCAGCTCCGGACAGTTAAGGATCGCGCACAGATACCAGCCCTCAGCCCGGCTCGCGACGGCTCCCCAGTAGAGCTTGTGTTCGGTCACGGCAACGGGTGTCTCGACCAGCGCTGCTACGACGTGCATTCCGGATGCTCCGTAGACGACCCGCAGCGGGCTTACCGGCAGTTGCCCCGTCAGCCCGCGCCGGAAATCGAGCCGCTGGCGGAGCGTCAGCCGATCGCTGGCCCGATGAGTGTTCCAAAGCTGCTCGACTCGCCGCCACCACTCATCGAGCCCAGGATAAAGACCCAGGTGCGAGTGGTCTGAGTCCAGCAGCAGGTCACCCTCCAGCGGCAGGACGGCCTCCCTGGCAGGGAGAACACGGTACGGCAGGATGCTCTCACCGAGGAGAACCGGCCGGACGAACTGGGCCTCGATGACGGCTTTCATGTCCGGGAGCTTCTTCCAAGGCGGCTTCTCGGTGCTGCTGCGCGCAGACTGGACAGCCCGGCGACCCGCGCCGACACCCAGTGGTCCGGGGGGTTGAGGCGCTACGAAGAAGAGCACATGCGGGAAGATCGTTGCCCCGGCACTGAACCTGGCGCCGTATGGGGAGAGATCGGCCGCCTCGTTGTCACTGACGACCAGCTTGGCTGGTTGCCGAGATAGGTACGGCGCCACTTCGGTCCAGGTATGGGCGCTCCTCGGCAGCGTGCCGGTCCACGAACTGGTCTCGACAGGCAAGGCCTTCGCCTGATCAAACGCCCGCGAGCCGAATACCACCGCCGAACCGCGTGGGAAGAAGTGCGGCCGTAGCCGTCGCAGATCCCACGACTCGGCGAAGGCCACCGTGGTCATCTCGGACGGGTCGGGGTACTTGCCGGAACGGAAGCCCTTGAAGTAACCGCGATCGAGAGCCGCATTGGGCATGACAAAGCCGAACGAGCCATCGATCTTCAGGTATTGCTGGACGGCTCTGGCAACAAACAAGCCTGAGAGATCTTGGTGAGTGGCGACGGTCTTGCCGTGCCAGAGCCCCATGGCCTCAGACATCTTCCGGAAGACCTGTTGCATGTCTGCGGGCATATGCCGGTATGAAAGCCAGGGAGGATTGCCCAGCAGTACATCAACGCGGTTCTCCGTGCGGCTCAGCCAGAGCGGCCGCACCAGGTTGCGGATGTAGTAGCTCCAGATGTGGTCGCGGCGGTCGTCGTGCAGTCGGCAGAGGACACCGAAGCTGTCAGTGATTGCGGGCTGGTCTTCGGGGGCGATGGCCAGCCGCTTGAACAGAGCGCTTAGCGAGGGCACATTGCCAGCTGGTCGAGGCCTGGTCGCGAGGGAAGCCATCTCCTCGACCAGCCTGTCGAACCGCCCGGCGTCGGCCAGCAGATGATCAGGGAAGTGCAGCTCGTCCTCGAACAGTTGACCGCCGGTCCCGGTCGGGATGAGCAGCTGCCCGGCGCTGAACAGATCGACCTGCTGCGCCCATTGGACGCTGTCGCCCAGGTAGACGGGCACGCTGATCGGCCCTCGCGTGCTGTCGACAAGTCGCTCCTTACCGATAGCCAGCAAGTAGGTCACTCGGGCCAAGGCGACGGCCACGGGATGCAGGTCGATACCGAGCACCCGATCCGGCAGCCGAGCTAGCGCCTCAGCGAGTGGGAGACCATCACCGTCGGCGGCTAGTAGATAGCGGCGGACAGCATGGAAGAGGAACGTACCCGAGCCGCAAGCAGGATCGAGCACCCGCTGCTGGAGCGGATCGGTCACGGCCTTGGCCACAACCTGGTCTGCCAGCCAGTCAGGGGTGTAGTACTCACCGAGCCGACGGCGCGTCTCCGCCCCGATGACCGACTCGTAGAGGACCTTCAGGACGTCATGCTCGACGTTGGTCCAGTCGAAGCGGGCCAGTCGCCGGGCCATCGTTCGGACGAAGGGCGTGCCGCCGGGTACCTCGAGCACCCAGTCGAAGAAGTCTTGCTCGACGACGCCATAGATCTGACTCGTCTCGAAGAGCTGACCGCGAAGCAGGCTGGCCGGCTGCAAGTCAGTGACGTCCAGGCCAAGGATCAGGTGGGCAATGACCTCGGCGCTGTTGACCAGCAGGGTGTGCTCGATAAACAAGTCGTCGGTATCGGTGAACTGAGTGCCCAGGGCGCTGGTCAGCAGCCGCGACCACAGCTGGCGCTTGAGCTGGACCGTCGGCGTCGTGCGGTGCTCGGCGTACAGGGCGGCCAGAGCGGCCCGGTCGAGGGCGTAGGAGCTGCTGCCGGCGCCCAGCCGGTTGACGATCTCGTTGGGGGTTGGCGGCACCCCGGTCCGGATGGCCAGGACACCTTCGAGCCACAGCAACAGCGAACCGAGAGCGGCACGCGACGGCTTCAGCTCGAAGCGCGCAACCTCCTCCAGTTCGCCGCCGCGGAGGTTGTAGGCCTGCCAGTCCACTCCGTCCGTCAGGATGCCGACATAACGCTGGCCGGTCTGCTCGGCTCGGCTAGCCACATACCCGGCGAGCTGCTTCCTGGCGTCCTTGACCACCGAGGGCTTGCGCAGATCCCGTTTGATCTCGATGACGGTGTAGCCGACCTCGACATCGATGCGACGATGGCCGGCAACCGGGGCCTCCAGGTCGACCTCAAGGTCGTGGTCTTCGAGGCCGAGGCCGCCGGTGAGGAGCAACTGGCGGACGTCGGCCTGGATGTTCGCTTCGGCTCGAACCCTGTCCCGATTGGACAGGCGCCCGATGAGGTCCTGGAGCTGCTCCGCGAACGCGGTCTCTAGCGCCGACTCTGTGGCCATTCAGTGTGTCTACCACGAAGAGCGGCACGGCCGGAACGATCACAAGCCGACGCGCATCGGGGTCCTCCGGCCGACTGGATAGTCCCGCGGGGGTCAACCCTCATGCTCGGGGCGGCCTAGTCATCAAGTTCGGCGCGACAAGCAGACGGTCGAGCCCACGGTCGCCTCTCAGGTCGGTGGACCCGCCTACGCTGCTCCTGCCTGGCCAGGCACTTCATGCCGAACACGGCTGCTTGCCGAGCCGATGACGGACCCCGGTGGCAGACTACGCGTCGCACGGATGTTCGACTTCGAGGGCCTGGATGAGCTGGCGAGCCTTAGCCGGGAGTTCATGAGTCACACCTTGGACGTCCCGTGTCCCGGCTGCGGCTATCTCGTGTGGGTGATCATGGCTGAGATCGTGTCGGGGTCAATGGTGATCTGCCCGTGCTGCCGAGCCGGGATTCGCCTGGTAGACCAGACCGGTTCGGTGCAGGTGGCCGGCGCGCAGATGCAGGCTGCCGTTGAAGCCCTGGGTGACGTGTTCAAGCGGAGGTCTTAATGAGATGGCGGCAGGATCTGCAGGTCAAGCTCCGTAACCGGTACCGAGCGCTATATACCGCCGACGGTCACCGGATCGCTGGTGAGATCGACCTCGTTGTCGGCTGGATTGCTGGTCAGCCCGCTCTCGCCTACATCCTGGAAGAGGCACGGCAGGCAGAGACCGTCCAGAGTTACGACGACTGGACCTCTGGCCTGAGCCGTCGAGGGCTATGGGAGTGGCCGACCAAGACCGAGGCCGGTCGTGCCATCTTCGTCTGGGATCTGCTGCGTCACATCAGCGCCAGCGACCGGGACATTATTCAGTTCCTCTCCGTCTTCTCCTCCGAGTCGAAATACGACGCGATGGCCCGCGACTTCGCGGAGCAGGTTGTCCGCCCGCTGTTCGACTTCCTGGATGAGCAGATCGGCGACGGCTCCAGCGTCCTGTACGCGCTGGAGCGCTACGTGCGCCAGGTCGAGTGGTTTGACCAGCAGCGTCTGTACGACGAATTTCAGGCCAACACCCGGCAGGGCGAAGACGTCTACGACCGGCATCTGCGAGAGTTCCTCTTCCGCGAGGGCTTCGACATGCCCTACTCGCAGCTGCACTCACCCTCCGGTCAGTCCGATGTGCTCGCTGGCCTGGAAAGTGACGACCCACTGGTCTGCGAGCTGAAGGTCTACGACGGCGAGAACCGCGACATCGGGCACGTCGCCAGCGGAGTGACCCAGGCGTTGCAGTACGCCAGGGACCACGGCAAGGCGGCAGCCCATCTGGTCATCATCAATCTGACGACGCGGCCGCTCCAGCTTCCGAGCGATGGCCCCGAAAAGGCCTATCCGCCCTACCTGGACCTGCCGGGCGCTCGTGTCTACCTCATCCAGGTACGTGGCCTGCCGCGGGAATCCGCCAGCAGACAGGGCAGAACCGAACCCTTGATCGTCCAGCGAGCGCAACTGGTCGGGGACTGAGCGATTGGTGGCCCGACACGGCGCGACGCCAAGCCGTCGGATGGCCTGCCGTCTGGTTCGATGAAGCAATGCCGTCCCTACTGGACTCACCGTCTGAGGATGCCCTGCATCTGTTTCGGGTCGTCGCACTCGGCTACGACCAGGCCGCAGGCGTCTGGCCATGCTGGCAGTGGGTCAAGCAGCAGCTATGGGGTCAGGACCGCGACGCCGAGGAGATTCTGCAAGGCCTGCCAACCTGGCGCCATGGCTACCGTTCCCTTAGGGTCAGTTCCCACGGCCAGATGCCAGACAACGCCGACCCGGTCCCGCTGACTGTTCACGGCATGGCCAACACAGCTCTACCAAGCATGCGCCACCTGGTCCGCGGCTTCCTGACGGCTGTCAACGTCGCCATCGTCATGCAGCGAGGCATCACCCCATCGGTAACAGAGCCGGTCGAGCTGAAGGTGCCCGGCGAGGAGTTCATCAGGGCGGTAAATGGCCAGGCCAATCTGCAGCTGAGTGTCGAGCAGCTCTTCGGGGTCCTGCGGGGCGAGCCGGCTACCTGGCGTGGGGTCAACCAGAACGGCGGCCGGTGGGGCTGGGACCTGACCGACATCCGGCTGACTCGCTTCGTAGGACTCCAGAACGAGCAGGACTACCTGCGGCGGCTGGACGAGATGGTCGGACTGTCGGCCGTCAGCGTGCCGCCAGTTACCTTGCCACCCATGGCCCTGCCTGACGCCCTGGATCATCTGGACCTCGCTTGGCGGCTGGCCACCGGCGAGCATCTGGTCCGCGTACCGAGAGCAGCCATGGCTGCCAAGCTGACCCAGCCCGTTAGCAGTGTCGAGGAGTTCGAGTCCCGCTGTAGCGCCCTGTCCGACCTGCTGGGGTCATTGCTTCTGCCAAGCCATGGCGGAACCCTCCAGAACATGAAGGCCAAGCTCGGCGAGCTGCTTGGTGACAATGCCGGCAGAGCACAAGCCGCCGTCGACACCCTGCGCTGGGCGGTCGCCCTCAGAGTCGGCCAGCAGCATCGGAGCGCCGATGTACGGGCTGAACAGGCCAAGGTCGCCCTCGGGCTGGCCTCATACGACGGTCAGTGGGACGGGGCCTGGGATCACCTGCGAGCGGTCGTCGTACAGGCGCTGGACATCATCCGCGAGGAGATCGGAAGCCTGACGATTGAGATGTAACGACGCCGTGTAGCTGACTCGGCGTGGTCTTTGGTCAGGAGGCATGACGGAAGCTCAGTTGTGGCTCACTGGCTGAGTGGACATCCGTCACAGGCGGTCGTTACGGCACCTGGTGGTGCCCGCGGGGTCCCGGTCATTCACCCGCGATCCCCGGGTGAGCCGCCGACGTGCCCGCCGGTGCCCGGGAAGGCCTGTACCGGCGGTGCCCAGCCAGCCGGCCAGGACCAGGCCGCCGTCGAAAGCCACGATACGGCGGGTGGTCAACGGAGCTAACGCCGCTACTTCAGGCGCGGTGACAGGCACCCCATGGAGAAGGCAGGCGCCGCCGGGGATGTGGCCAGCACGGCTCACGGCCGTGATGACCATTCGCCGCTGATCCCAGCCTGGGTGGACGGCAAGACTGTCCGGGGGCGCCAGGATCGTCGGCGTCAGCCAGGTGCAGTTGGTGGCTGCCCTGGCCAGCCAGTAGGGCGTCGTCGCAACCCAGACCGAGGCCGACGAACGAGATCCCGATGATCATCCCGCTGCTCGATGGCCGGGACCTGGACCGAGCGGTCGTGACAGCGGATGCCCTGTGCACCTAGCGCGCCACCGAGGCCACCTGCACCGGCGCGGACTTTGAGGTCTCTGTCGCGGGCGTGGGGCTTAGCCGGACTTGGGGCCGGTCCTGAGCCATTGGTCGATGGCGTTTGCTGCTTCGATCCAGTCGGTGTTCTGCGGGAAGCGCTGGGTGTGGTCGCGGAACTGGTAGTAGCGGTTGCCGTGGAGGTCTACGAACCGGATGACCGGCTCGGGGTTTTGTATCTGCGGGCTGACTGTGGCCCGGAAGGTGTAGCGCCTGTGGCGGTCATCGGGGCGCGGAGGGTCGCCCGTGAACCCGAATCCGGTCATTCCCAGACCGCCGTTCGTCTGCCAGGCGATTTGGCCTTCGACCAGCTTGATCGGATAGGTGATGGGAGTCCGGACGGTGACCAGGTGCGTGAAATTTGCGCCTGCCTTCGTCTCGATGACGACCGTCACCTGCCGAGCGTCCGTGTCTTCCCTAATGCGCTGGGCTTCTTCGCGTGCTTGTGCTTCGTCGCGGGAGTAGCCGCGCACCTCGTCGGCTGGTTGGGTGATGGCAACCGGCTTGGGGCCATCCGCTGGGCGCATAGCCGCGTTGCGGTCGGGGAAGCGGGCCGGGTCGAGCCAGGCGGTGCCGGTGGTGTCGGTGTCGCAACCAGCTGCGCGGAGACGTCCCGCAAGGTCGTGGAGCGGCCCCACGGCGGTACGGCTGAGGCGGACGTAGTGACGTCCGGCGAGATCGCTGGGGAGTTCCTGGGTACCCAGGGTGACAATGACCGTTCGGGTGGGGTGCGTGATGAGGGCCATACCGGCTTCGATGAGGACGTTGGGCCGTGCTTGGAGCCGCCATTCGCTGTCGCCAGTAGAGCTGACGGCGGTGACGTATTCGTCGGGGGTAAAGAAGGCGATGACGGCCTGTACGTGTTGGAGTGCCTTGTCGAGAATGTCGCCGATGTAGGGGCTGGCGCTGCCGCTGGCCTGGACGAGCTGGCTCCATTCGCGGGGCTGGAGCCCGACGGCGCGGAGCCAGTCGAAAAGCGCGTCGTTGGCCGAGATGTCGTGGCCGTAGATGACCATGACGGCCTTGCGGTCGGTGGCGAAGGTGGTGGCCTTGTCCGCCGCGGCGCTGGGGCCGGTGCCTGGAGGGCCGGTGATGAATTGCTCAGTAACGTCGCGGCCGTCCGTGACCACATACCACTTATCCGGCGTTGCCGTAATCAGGCCACTCTGTGCGAGGCGGACGCGCATCTGCGGGATGAGCTGCTCTACGGTCTGGTCGGTCTCGGTGATGTGAATCTGCCCAACGTCCGTCCAGGAGAAGACGCGGCCATCTACGAATATGTCACGTCCCTGGCGGCGCGGCACGGTGATATGTTCCTCGATCCAGTCCGCGTCTTTGTCGAGCGCTAGCGCGTCTTGGCTGCCGCTTTGCCGGCCCTTGGGAGTGATCCTGACGTGGTAGAACACACCGGAAGTCTAGGCGGATACT
>Ga0335075_10005092_pt1 | contig 20454 bp, 20 predicted proteins | sample Lox_Sample_24_FD_206723 | JGI IMG/M metagenome (GOLD analysis project Ga0335075, IMG submission 206723) | Soil microbial communities from Loxahatchee National Wildlife Refuge, Florida, United States - Lox_Sample_2.4 | ecosystem: Environmental > Terrestrial > Soil > Wetlands | place: USA...
TCCTGTTCTTCTTCATGCTGCACGTCGCGCGCGGCATCGGCTGGCTGCATGGCCGCATCGCCGAGCTGCTACTCGTCCGGCTGTAACTCCCCCCTATTCATCCGGACCGGCGCCGCGAGTCGACAGATTCGCGGCGCAATTTTTTGGAGCGGAACTTCAGGAACTCAGGAAATACGCCGGTTTTATGCGGCTCAAAGCGTCAGCGTTAATTGGGCGGTAAGGGTTGACGCGCGTAATAGTCTTTGCGCTATAAGGGCTTACTGCCGGTTCGCCGGGACGCATGACTTTGGGCTGGGGCCAGAACGGCTCCCTAAAAACTCAGGAGCCGATGTGCAGCGACGCAGCCAATCTTCTCTGATGTCCACAGCTTCCGACTGGCGCAACACAGCGCGCAGCGCCGCCGCGACGCTTTCGTCCCCGGAAGGGCGCTGGGCGCTTCTCACGACCTCGCTCACCGGCGTGATTGCCGGTTCGATTGCCTGGCTCGCTGTTGGAACGATGCCGCCGATGCACGCAAGTGGATTTGGCACCAGCCAGCCAAGAACGCTTGTCCCCTATTCTTTGTTCCAGAAGCTTGCCGGTGAAGCTTCGCTCAATCCGTTCGGAACGTCCGCGCGCAAGCCCGCGCCGACAACGCAGCCGGCAAAGCTCGACGACAATCTCGCCCAGGAAGAAGCCGACAGTGGCAGCGGCGAGCCCGGCGTCGACACGCGCACGATCACGATGGATCGCGGCGATACGTTTGCCGGTGCGCTGGAAGACGCCGGTATTTCAAGCAGCGACGCAAACGCGGCCGTCGCGGCGCTTGAGAAAGTTTACAACATCCGCAGCCTGCGCGCCGGTCAGTCTTTCGACGTGACGTATTCGACCGATGTACAAACGGCGCCCGCGCAAAACGACAGCAACAACAGCTCCGCCTTCGCGGGATCGGACGACGACGATTCCAGCGCCGATGGCGCAGTCGGCCCCGCGACGACGACGCCCGTCAATCACCTGATCTCGATCACGTTCTCGCCGTCCGTCGAACACGACGTGACGATTGCGCGCGATGCCAACAACGATTTTGTTGCCAACGATGTCGAGAAGAAGCTTGAGGCGCATGTCCATCGCGCCGGCGCGACAATCGAAGGCAGCCTCTATCTCAGCGCCATGCGGGCCGGAATCCCGGCCGACGTCGTGGTCGAGATGATCCATATGTTCTCGTACGAGGTCGACTTCCAGCGTGACATCCGGCCGGGCGACTCTTTCGAGGTGTTCTACAACTACTACTACACGCCGGAAGGCCAGCCCGCGCGCGAAGGCAACATCTCCTACGCGACGATGCATCTGCGCGGCCGCACCGTGACGCTCTATCGCTACCAGCCCGATCCGGATTCACCTGCGGACTATTTCGACGCGCACGGCCAGAGCGCCAAGTCGATGCTGATGAAGACGCCAGTCGATGGCGCGCGCATCTCGTCGGGCTTCGGCATGCGCTTCCACCCGGTGCTCGGCTATAGCCGCATGCACAAGGGCATCGACTTCGCGGTGCCGGTGGGGACGCCGGTCATGGCGGCGGGCTCAGGTGTCGTGCAGATCGCCGGTCATCTCGGCGGCTACGGCAATTACCTGCGCATTAATCACCAGAACGGCTACGGCACCGCCTACGGCCATCTCTCGCGCCTGGCGCCGGGCATCCATGTCGGCAGCCATGTCCGGCAAGGCCAGATCGTCGCCTATAGCGGCAACACCGGCATGTCGACCGGACCGCATTTGCACTACGAGATCCTGATCGGCGGCAATCAGGTCAATCCGCTGGCGGTGAAGGTCGCATCGGGCATTCGCCTCGCCGGCCATGCGCTCCGCGCCTTCCTGGGCGAGCGCATCCACATCGACGCCCTGCTTGCCTCGATGAAGCTGGAGACGAAGGTCGCCGACATCTCGACCGATCTGCGCCAGGCAAAAGCGAAATAGCGCGCTGGTCGTCTGAAGCCAGGACAGCGAAGCGCCGACGGGATTTATTCCGTCGGCGTTTTGATTAGTTGTTGTTCTTCTGAACGTGCGCGTCGCCGTTGGGATCGACAACGGTCGTGCTACCCGGGGGCGGGTTCACGACCACTGTCTTCTCCGTCGTTCCGCATGCTGCGAGAAATACTGGCACGAGCAGAATCGCGAATTTAAGGCGCATGGAAAAATCTCCTTGTTGAGAGTTCCGTTGAAGGAAACTCGCAACGAGGAGATGTGTTCCGGAACCCGTGGTTAGTGGATCGCGTGACTCGGCGCCTGCTGGATGTCCATATCATCGGACGCCGCAGCAAACTCCTGACCGTCGATCGTCAGTCCGCTCTTGCCCGCGCCGACTTTGATTTTCGCGCCGTCAGCGATCTTGCCTTCAAGCAGCAGCTGCGCGAGCGGATCTTGCAAGCGGCGCTGGATCACGCGCTTCAATGGACGCGCGCCGTAGACCGGATCGTAGCCGGCATTGGCGAGCCATTCGCGGGCCTTGGCATCGAGATCGATCTCGATCTTGCGGTCGGCGAGCAGCTTGTCGAGCCGCGCGATCTGGATGTCGACGATCTTGTCCATGTTTCCACGCGTGAGGCGGTGGAACAGGATGATCTCGTCCAGACGGTTCAGGAATTCGGGCCGGAAATGCCCACGCACAGCCTGCATCACCTGCGCACGCAATTGCGGTGTCTCTTCGCCGGTCAGGAATTCGGTGCCGAGGTTCGAGGTCAGGATGATGACCGTGTTCTTGAAGTCCACGGTACGGCCCTGCCCGTCGGTCAGCCGCCCGTCGTCGAGCACCTGCAGCAGCACGTTGAACACGTCCTGATGCGCTTTCTCCACCTCGTCGAACAGGATCACCTGATAGGGCCTGCGACGGACGGCTTCGGTCAGCACGCCGCCTTCTTCGTAGCCGACATAGCCCGGCGGCGCGCCGATCAAGCGCGACACGGCGTGCTTCTCCATGAACTCGCTCATGTCGATGCGCACCATCGCGGTGTCGTCGTCGAACAGGAACGCGGCGAGCGCCTTGGTCAACTCCGTCTTGCCGACGCCCGTCGGACCAAGGAACAGGAACGAGCCAATAGGACGGTTCGGATCCTGCAAACCCGCACGCGAACGGCGCACAGCGTTGGAGATTGCGCGCACGGCCTCGTTCTGGCCGACAACGCGGTTCTCCAGCGACGACTCCATGTGCAACAGCTTCTCGCGCTCGCCCTCGAGCATCTTGTCGACGGGGATGCCGGTCCAGCGCGACACGACCTGCGCGATGTTCTCCGGCGTCACCGCCTCGTTCACCAGCGCGGCCTTGTTCTTGTCGTCGATCTCCGCGATCTGCTTTTCCAGACCGGGGATGACGCCATAGGTGAGTTCGCCCGCCTTGGCGAAATCGCCGCGGCGCTGTGCGATCTCGACTTCGGCTCGGGCGCGATCAAGCTGCTCTTTCAGGCTTTGTACGCTCTGAACGGACTTCTTCTCATCTTGCCATTTCGCGGTCAGCGATGCGGATTGTTCCTCGAGTTCGGCTAGGTCATGCTCCAGCGTCGCAAGACGATCCTGCGAGGCCTTGTCGCTTTCCTTCTTCAGCGCCTCGCGCTCGATCTTGAGCTGCATGATGCGGCGGTCGAGTTCGTCCAGCTTCTCAGGCTTGGAGTCGACCTGCATGCGCAGCCGCGATCCCGCCTCGTCCATCAGGTCGATGGCCTTGTCAGGCAGGAAGCGGTCGGTGATGTAGCGGTTGGAGAGCGTCGCCGCTGCCACGATCGCCGCATCGGTGATGCGCACGCCGTGATGGACTTCGTATTTCTCTTTCAGGCCGCGCAGGATGGAGATCGTGTCTTCCACCGTCGGCTCGCTGACGAACACCGGCTGGAAACGCCGTGCCAGCGCCGCGTCCTTCTCGATGTATTTGCGATACTCGTCGAGCGTGGTCGCGCCGACACAATGGAGTTCGCCACGCGCCAAAGCGGGCTTCAGCAGGTTGGACGCGTCCATCGCGCCTTCGGCCTTGCCCGCGCCGACGAGCACGTGCAGTTCATCGATGAACAAAACGATCTTGCCCTGCGCCGCGCTGATTTCGTTGAGCACGGCCTTCAGCCGCTCCTCGAACTCGCCACGGAACTTTGCACCGGCGATCAAGGCGCCCATGTCGAGCGCCATTAGCCGCTTGTCGCGCAGGCTTTCCGGCACATCGCCGTTGACGATGCGCAGCGCCAAACCTTCGGCAATGGCGGTCTTGCCCACGCCGGGCTCGCCGATGAGCACAGGATTGTTCTTCGTGCGCCGCGACAAGACCTGAATGGTGCGACGGATCTCCTCGTCACGGCCGATGACCGGATCGAGCTTGCCGTTGCGCGCCGTCTCGGTCAGATCGCGCGCGTACTTCTTGAGCGCGTCGTATTGGTTCTCAGCCGTCGCGCTGTCGGCGGTGCGGCCCTGACGCAGATCGGCAATCGCCTTGTTCAGGTTTTGCGGTGTGACGCCGGCATCTTTCAGAATACGCGCACTGTCGCCGCTCGACATCGCGAGTGCGAGCAACAGGTATTCCGCGGTGACAAAACTGTCGCCGGCCTTCTTCGCGATCTGCTCGGCATTGTCGAACAGGCGTGCAGCTTCCGGGGACAGATACACCTGCCCCTGCCCGCCCTGAACCTGCGGCAGCTTTGCCAGTGCGCGCTCGACCTGCTCACGCACCTGCTCCGGCTTTCCGCCAGCGGCTGCGATCAGCCGCGCGGCCAGGCCTTCCTCATCGTCGATGAGGACCTTGAGCAGATGCTCCGGCGTGAATTGCTGGTGATTGGAGCGAAGCGCCAGCCCTTGGGCCGATTGCATGAAACCGCGCGCACGCTCGGTGAATTTCTCGACGTCCATATGTTCCTCTCTAGCCTTCGTTCCCCTCGCTCGAGCAGAGCCAAAGACAACGAATCCAAACGCAGAATACCGCCCCAATGGGCACGGCTCCCGGTTTAGATGGGTTCCCGATCCGTACTCTTCAAGAGGCGGAAAGCCGGGAAGGCCTAGGTTTTTTGGCTTCTAGCCTCGCCGTCAGGGCTGGCAATCACGACGACATAACCGTCCGGATCGCGCAGCCACATTTCCCGGTGGCCAGGCGCGGGATTGACGAACGGCTCCTCGATCACCGCCGCGTTCAGGCCGCGCGCCCGACCAACGGCGGCATCGAAATCATCGAGCTGGAACCAGAGCACCACGCCGTGCGCCACGGGTTCTGCCGCACGATTGATAAGGTTCGGATGATCCTCCTCGTCCCACGCGTGAAGCTGAAGAACGATGTGTCCGGACACCGTCACCCGGTCATAGACATCGCGATGCGGATGATCCGGCAGCGTGTCTGCGCCGAGCAGCGTGCCGTACCACCTACTGCTGGCGCGAACGTCCTGTACCGCAATGAGTGTTTGCGGATCGACGCCTGATTTTGGCAAGGCTGGGCGCATCGCCCGACGCTAAGGGAATTTTGCCGACACCGCTATTCCGCGTCGACTTCCTCGCCGACATCCTGGGCGCCATCGGCCAGTGAGAACGACGGACCGGCCGGCTGCGGCGAGCCCGCGGCGTAAGGCTGTTCGCCGTTGCCGTTAGGCTGGCGGTACTGACCATTGCCGTTCTGCTGACCATTCTGCGGCTGTTGCTGCTGTGCCTGCGGATTGTTCGCCGCCTGCTGAGCCTGCTGCGCCTGGATGGCGGCCATGATGCGGAAATAATGTTCGGCGTGCTGAAGATAGCTCTCCGCCATGACGCGGTCGCCCTGCGTGTTCGCATCGCGCGCGAGCTGGAGATACTTCTCATAGACGTGAGAGGCAGAGCCGCGGACCTTGATCTCCGGACCGTTGGAATCGTAGGTGCGGTTCGGGTTCAGATACCCGCCGTTATTGTTGTTGTTGCTGCTGCCGCCGCTGTTGTGGCTGCCACCATGGGAAGACGGCCTGCGACCGCCTCTGCGTGAGCGTTTCACTTAAAAGCCCCTCATCTGTCTAAAACCTCATATCCGGGCGTCCGATCCGTGGCTGGCGATCAACGCGAACATTGCGCGTGACGCCGTTCTGCTTCGGGCTCGTTCGCTTTTCGCAAGAACCGGCGCGTCCACCGCGCTGTACCGCCACTGGCTGCCACCCTCATGCTCTGGCCGCCGGCGGGTTCTTGCCTCCCCACGGGCCGGGAAACTAACGGCTATGGGGTGTACTTCCAACTGTTTTCTGGGCCCTTTTGGGTTCCATTTCCTAGTGTTCCACGACGACACAGCGCTCGATTCCGGCCAAATCCGTGAGGATTTCCCGGATTCTGAGATTTTGACCCTCCATCAGGGCCGAAACCTCGCCGCCCTGGCCCTGGCCGATCTCGAGAAAGGCCTTCCCGGCCGGCTCCATGAGTCGGGCGATCAGGGCCGCCAGGGACCGGTAGGCATCCAGCCCGTCCCGCCCACCGTCCAGCGCCGAAACCGGTTCGAACTTGCGAACCTCCGGCCCGAGCGTGGGGATGTCGTCCGACCGGATATAGGGAGGGTTGGACAGGATTACATCGGCCGACGCCGTCGGAACCTGCTCCCAGTTGCCCTGTTCAAGATGGCATCGCCCGGTGAGAGCGTGTTTCTCAATATTCCGCTTTGCCCATTTGATCGCCTCCGCCGACGCTTCGACCGCGACGGCTTTGGCGTTTGGGTATTCGGTCAGCGCCGCAATCGGCAGACATGCCGTGCCTGTTCCAAGATCGAGAATGTTGAGCGCCGCGGACTTGTCCGGGAAATATTTGAGCACCGCTTCGATCATTGTCTCGGTGTCCGGGCGAGGCACGAGCACGCCGGGACCGACATCGAAATCGAGGCTCCAGAATTCCTTGTTGCCGGTGATGTAGGCCAGCGGCTCGCGCAGGATGCGGCGCGCGATCATTACGTTGAAATCGGCGAGTGCTTCCGGGGGCACGTCGATCGATCCGATCAGCGAATCCGGTCTGACAGTCATCGCCTGGGCGAGAAGAAGGCGCGCATCGAGCCGGGGGCTGTCGATATTGGCCATGGACAGGCGCAGCGCCGCGTCGCCCAGCAAGGCGCGCAGATCGCTCACGCGTCGCCGGCTTCGAGTTCGGCGAGACGCTCGGCCTGGTCGTGCGTCACCAGTGCGTCGACAATCTCGCCCAGATCGTCGCCGGTGATGATGCGGTCGAGCTTATAGAGCGTCAGGTTGATGCGGTGATCGGTGACGCGGCCTTGCGGGAAATTGTAGGTGCGGATGCGCTCGCTGCGGTCGCCGGAACCGACCATGCTCTTGCGTGCGCCGGCGCGCTCGGAATCGACACGTTCGCGCTCGATCTCGTAAAGCTTGGCTTTCAGCAACTTCATCGCATGCGCCTTGTTCTTGTGCTGCGATTTCTCGGTCTGCTGGGCGACAGCAATTCCCGTCGGCAAATGCGTGATGCGCACGGCGCTCTCGGTCTTGTTCACGTGCTGACCGCCGGCACCTTGCGCACGGAACACGTCGATACGCAGATCCTTTTCGTTGATCTGGATATCGACGTCCTCAGCTTCTGGCAGAACGGCGACGGTCGCGGCCGACGTGTGGATGCGCCCGCTCGCTTCGGTCACCGGCACGCGCTGCACGCGATGCACGCCGCTCTCGAATTTCAGCTTCGCGTACACACCGGTGCCGTTCACCTCAAGCGTCGCGTCCTTGATGCCGCCGAGATCGCTTTCGGTGCGGTCCATGATCTCGGTCTTCCAGCCCTGAAGCTGGCAGTAGCGCTGATACATCTCCAGCAGATCAGCCGCGAACAACGCCGCCTCGTCGCCGCCGGTGCCGGCGCGGATTTCGACGATGGCGGATGACGAGTCTGCGGCGTCTTTCGGCAACAGCCTGATCTGTAGGTCGCGTTCCTGCTCCGCGAAACGCGTCTTGAGTTCGGCGCGCTCTTCTTCCGCCATGCCGCGCATCTCGGAATCTGTCGACGGATCGGCGATCAGCGTCTCGGTGTCTTTGAGCTGCTTCTCTGTCTCACGATAGGCCTGCGCAGCCTCGACCACCGGCGCGAGCTCGGCGTGCTCCTTGGACAGCTTGACGAAACTGTTTCCCGCCGTGCCCGAGGCAAGCTCTGCCTCCACCGCGTGAAAGCGGTCGAGCAGACGTTCGAGGGTGTGCGCGGGAATCATTCCTTATTCTCTGTCATCCCGGCCAGCGAGCGAAGCGAGCGTGAGCCGGACCCATCGTGACGCGGCACAATGGATCCCGGAACTGTGGCGCGTTTCACGCGCCTTGTCCGGGATGACAATCATGGGTCGCTACTGTGCGGGTTCGAGGACTTTGCCGCGTTCGGCTTCAATCTCGGCGGCTTTCTTCTCGCAAAGCTCTACGACGTGTTCGACGAGCTTCTCGTTACCGAGCTTGTAGGCCGGCTTGCCGTTCAGATAGATCATGCCATTGCCCTTGCCGGCGCCGCCGCCGGTGAAGGCCAGATCGGTCTCGCGGGCTTCGCCCGGCCCGTTCACGACGCAGCCGATGATCGACAGCGACATCGGCGTGGCGATGTGCTTCAGGCGATCTTCCAGAACCTTCACCGTCTCGATGACGTTGAAGCCCTGACGCGCACACGACGGGCACGACACGATATTCACGCCGCGATGGCGCAGGTTGAGCGACTTGAGAATATCGAAGCCGACGCGCACCTCTTCCACCGGATCGGCGGAGAGCGAAACGCGGATGGTGTCGCCAATGCCGCTCCAGAGCAGCATGCCCATGCCGATGGACGACTTCACCGTGCCGGAGATCATGCCGCCGGCTTCCGTGATGCCGACGTGCAGCGGGCAATCGATCGCTTCGGCCAGCGCCTGGTACGCGGCGACGGCGAGGAACGGATCGGATGCTTTCACCGAAATCTTGTATTCGCGGAAATCGTTGTCATCGAGAATCTTGGCGTGGTTCAACGCGCTCTCGACCATCGCTTCCGGGCACGGCTCGCCGTACTTCTCGAGCAGATCGGGTTCGAGCGACCCGGCATTCACGCCGATACGCATCGAGCAGCCGTGATCCTTCGCGGCCTGCACCACTTCCTTCACGCGCTGCGCGCTGCCGATATTGCCGGGGTTGATGCGCAGACACGCAGCGCCACCGACGGCTGCTTCGATCGCGCGCTTGTAGTGGAAGTGAATGTCGGCGACGACCGGGATGTTCGAGGCGCGCGTAATCGCCTTTATCGCTTTGGTCGCGTCCTCATCGGGACATGACACGCGCACGATATCGGCGCCGGCTTCTTCGATGCGGCGGATCTGGTCAATCGTCGCGCGCGCATCGCCGGTGATCGTGTTCGTCATCGTCTGCACGGTGATCGGCGCGTCGCCGCCGACCGGCACCTTGCCGACCATGATCTGGCGAGACTTGCGGCGATGAATATCGCGATAGGCTCTGACGCTCATGACACTTACCCGGGATGTCCATTGTAACGGTCGGCGATGGCCTGTGGATCCAGGGATACGGACTCGCCGATCTGCCCCTTCTTTCCTGCGGTTCCCATCACCGTGCCGTCGAGTTCCACCTCGATCGCACCCGCATCTGCGGTTGTCAGCGTGACGCCGACCTGGTCAGGGACCATGTAGGTGTCGCCCGCATTCAGCGTGCGATTGATATAGGTCGTGCCGTCGGCGCCCTGCACAAGAATGCGCGTCGGCGCTTTCAGCCGCAGAACGACGCGCGCGTTGTGATTGAGCTGGCCGTAGACTTTGCCTTCAGGGATCGCGGCTTCCTGCTGTGGCGCAGGCACGGTGCCCGGCGGGGCTGCTGATTGATCCGAGGTCACGGGCGCAGTTCCCGGCGGGATCGCCGTCGACGCAGTTGTGGCGGTTTGCACTGGCGGAGTCTGAACGACAGGTTTGGGTGGCAGCTTCTTCGCGATGACGGGCTTCGGCGCATATTGCGCGGGCACGGGCGCAACGGGCGGCGACAGCATCTTGTCGGCGGCCGGCACGAGCAAGTGATACGCGCCATATGCAAACAACAGCAGCACGACGGCCGCGATGATCTTCCAGCCTTGCGGAAGTCTGCGGTGCTCGTCTTCGTCGATGACAGTGATGGTCGGCGTCGCGTCGTCCGTGCGACCGGCGATCTGGGATTTGAATCGCTCGACCGTCTGTCCTGCATCGAGACCGAGATAATCGGCGTAGGTCCGCACGAAGCCAACCGCATAGGCACGGCCGGGAAGATTCTCGATGCGATCTTCTTCCAATGCTTCGAGATGATCCTTGCGGATCTTGAGTGCTTTGGAAACGGTCGCGAGATCGTCGCCGCGGCGCTGGCGCGCGGCACGCAAATCCTGTCCGACGGTTTCGAGCGGTGAATCCAGATCGCCGGAAATTTCGCGCAGATGGATGCGGCGAGTCTTCTGGCCGCCGCCTTCTTCAACCGTCAGATGGGTAACTTTCGTCATACCTCGGCCATGTTTGCGCGCGCTTCGCGCCGCACTGCGGTATGTAACGCGAAGACCCCCGCTTAGACAATTGGAAAACCTCAAAGATTGCTATTTGATGGCAATCCCGCGCTCGGCCGCAAAAGCCGCAAGTCTGGTGCGCAAACTGCCGTCCGTACGACCACAAAGTTTGTCGACGAATTGCGAGACTTCCCGCAAATCCAGGCTTTGAATCATCATCTTAACTGGCCCGATATTGGCCGGCTGCATGGACAGGGTGCGCAGGCCAAGACCGATAAGCGCCATCGCGTCCAGCGGGCGGCCTGCAATCTCGCCGCACAGCGACAGATCCCCTGCCGATTCGCTCGCGCTCTGCACGATCAGGCGGATCAGAGTCAGCGTCGGCGGGTTCAGCGGGTCATAGCGGCGCGATACGCGCGGGTTGGTGCGATCGACAGCGAAGACAAACTGGAGAAGATCGTTCGAGCCGATGGAGACGAAGTCGGCGCTGCGCATGATCTGCGGCAGCATGAATGCGAGCGCTGGCACCTCGAGCATCGCGCCGACACGAATCTGCTTTGGCTGTGTGAGATTGAGCAATCGCGCGCGCTCGATCTCGCGGTCGATGAGATTACGTGCGGCGTTGAACTCCGCAACATCGCTGACCATCGGAAGCAGCACGTTGAGCACGCGTCCAGCCGACGCCTGCATCATCGCGCGGATCTGGTAGCGGAGAAGCGCGGGCCGATCGAGCGCAATGCGGATCGCGCGCCAGCCGAGCGCGGGATTCTCCTCACGCTCCCATCGCGCGTAAGGCAATATCTTGTCGCCGCCGAGATCGAGTGTGCGGAAGACGACGGGTTTGTCGCCCGCGGCGTCGAGCACGCCTTTATAGAATTTGATCTGGTCGGAGAGCCGCGGCATCGTCTCGCCGATCATGAATTGCAATTCGGTGCGGAAAAGACCGATGCCGTCGGCACCGGATTCCTTCAGATGCTCCATATCGAGCATCAGCCCCGCATTCATCATGAGCTTGATGTGAACGCCATCCTTGGTGATCGCCGGCGTGTCGCGGATCGCGGCGAAATGCGCGACACGGTTCGCGCGCAGTGTGCGCTTGGCTTCGAACGATTTGACGACGCTCTGAGCCGGTCGCAGATGCACTTCGCCGCCTTCGCCATCGACGACAATGGCATCGCCATTGCGCGCCGCATCGCCGACACCGTTGACAGATCCTACGGTCGCCAATCCCATCGAACGCGCGACGATTGCGACGTGAGACGTCGCGGCGGCGTCTTCCAAAATCAGGCCGACAAGCTTGTCCCGTCCGTAATCCAACAATTCCGCCGGTCCCATGACGCGCGCGATCAGCACGGCATTGTCGGGCAGATCGTGGGTCACGTCCTGCTGGCCGTCACCGCTCAGATGCCTGAGAAGCCGCCGCGCGAGATCATCGAGATCGTGCGCGCGTTCGCGCAGCACAGAGTCGTTGAAGCGCTGCACGCGCAAACGCATATCGTCTTGGACGCGCTCGACACCGGCTTCCGCGGTGAGGCCGGTGCGCACTGCGTCGCGCATGCGCTGACGCCAGCCCTGGTCGTAGGCGAACAGCCGGTAGGCCTCGATAACCTCGCGTCCTTCGCCCGTGAGATCGAGCTCGCTCGAATCCAGCATGAGATCGACAGACTCGCGGAGTTTCGCGATCGCATCATCCAGGCGCTTGAGTTCTTCCTGCGGATTGTCCGCAATCATGCGCTCGACGCGCACGCGCGGCTCGTGCAGCACGACGCGGCCGACCGCGACGCCATCGGACAATCCTTCGCCGTTGAACACCAGCGGCCGGTCTATACGCAGTTCCGGCTCATCGAGCTCCGCGACATCGAACAGGCCGCCCTGCGCTACCACCTCGGCGAGCACCATCGCGACGGTTTGCAGCGCTTCGACTTCTTCCTCGGCGTAAAGCACCGCGGCGCGGTTCTGCACCGTCAGCACGCCGAACACTTGCCCGCCGCGCACGATCGGCACACCGAGGAATGATTTGTAAGGGTCTTCCCCGGTCTCTGGCCGATACGAGAAATGCGGATCCGACGGCGCGTCGCTGAGGTTCACCGCTTCGGCGGTCGAGGCGACAAGGCCGACAAGGCCCTCGCCTTCCTTCATGCGTGTGTTGTGGACGGCGGCACGGTTCAGACCTTCGGTCGCGAATAGCTCAAGCGACTTGCCGGCACGGCGAAGATAGATCGAGCAGACTTCAGCGACCATGTTGGTCGCGATAAGGGAGACGAGCTTGTCGAGGCGCGACTGCGCACTGCCCGTCTCCGCCATGATCTCACGGAGGCGGCGTAGCAGGATGCGCGGTCCGCCCGCGACCATCAGCCTGTCCTCATGCCGCGTCCAGTTCGTAAGCCGAGTGCAGCGCGCGCACCGCGAGTTCGACATATTCTTCGGCGATCAGAACGCTCACCTTGATCTCGGACGTCGAGATCACCTGAATGTTGATGCCTTTCTCGGAGAGCGTGCTGAACATCGTCTGCGCGACGCCGGGATGGGCGCGCATGCCGATGCCGACGATGGAGACCTTCGCGACGTTGCCGTCGGAGGTGATGTCGCGGTAGCCGATGGAAGCGCCAGCCTTCTCGATGATCGCGAGCGACGGCGCGAGATCGCCGCGCGAAACCGTGAACGTCAGATCGGTCTTGCGCCCGTCCTCCGACACGTTCTGCACGATCATGTCGATATTCACGCCAGCAGCCGCGAGTGGTCCGAAGATCGCGGCCGCGATGCCGGGACGGTCCGGAATCTTGTGCAGCGTGATCTTTGCCTCGTCGCGCGAATAGGCGATGCCGGTCACGGGTTTCTTTTCCACGATATCTTCCTCGTCACAGACAAGCGTGCCGCCGGCCTCTGGATCGAATGTCGAGAGAACGCGAACGGGCACGCGATGGAGCATGGCAATTTCGACAGACCGGGTCTGGAGCACTTTTGCACCCAACGACGCCAGTTCGAGCATTTCTTCGTAGGAGATTTTCTCCATGCGCCGCGCCTTCGGCACGATGCGTGGGTCGGTCGTGTAGACGCCATCGACGTCGGTATAGATGTCGCAACGGTCCGCCTTCAGGGCCGCAGCAACCGCGACTGCACTGGTGTCGCCACCACCGCGGCCGATGGTCGTGATGCGGTTATCGGACGCAATGCCCTGAAAGCCTGCGACCACAGCCGTCTCGCCATTGGCCAGGCGCTTGTTGATCTCAGTCGGATCGATGCCTTCGATACGGGCAGAGGCGTGGACAGACGATGTCCGAACCGGGATCTGCCAGCCCATCCAGGAACGCGCCGCCACGCCGATGGCCTGAAGCGCAATCGCCATCAGACCGGCAGAGACCTGCTCGCCCGATGCCACGACCACGTCGTATTCCCGCGCGTCATGCATCGGCGAAAGCTCGCGCGTCCAGGCGACCAGCTTGTTGGTCTCGCCCGCCATGGCGGAGACGGTGACGGCGACCTGATTGCCGCGGTCGACCTCCCGCTTCACCAGCGTGGCGACATGGCGGATGCGGTCAATATTGGCGACCGACGTTCCGCCGAATTTCATGACAACCTTGGACATTCGTTTGCGCGCTCAGTCTCTTGAGGCCATACATAGACGGCACATCGCCCACGCTCAACGCCGAAACGCGCCTATGACCGAAACCTCATCCATAGATGCCGCCGAGGTCGCAAAGTTCTCCGCCATCGCGGACGAATGGTGGGATCCGACGGGCAAATTTGCCCCGCTGCACAAGTTCAATCCCGTCCGCCTCGGTTTCATTCGCGATGCGGTGGCGAACCATTTTGGGCGCGATTCCAAGTCGCTCACACCATTTGCCGGCTTGTCGCTGCTCGATATTGGCTGCGGTGGCGGGCTGCTGAGCGAGCCGATGGCGCGGCTTGGCTTCACCGTGCTGGGCGCGGATGCCTCGGAGCGCAATGTCAGGACGGCATCCGTCCACGCCGCCGCGACGGGCATTCCGGTTACTTATCGCGCGACGACCGCGGAAGCACTCGCGGACGAAGGGCTCGTGTTCGATGTCGTGCTCAACATGGAGGTGGTGGAGCACGTCGCCGATCTGAGGTCTTATCTTCGATCGTGCGCGGCGCTGGTCAAACCCGGCGGGTTGATGTTCGTGGCTACCCTGAACAAGACGCTGAAGTCGCTGGCGCTGGCGAAGATCGGCGCGGAATACGTTCTCGGCTGGCTGCCGCGCGGCACGCATGACTGGAGCCGCTTCATCGAGCCCACAAAACTTCGTGCAATTCTTGAAGAAACGGGACTCGAGATAAAAAAAGAACAGGGAGTCGCATTCGACCCCCTGTCCTGGAATTGGAAGCTCTCGTCGGACATGGACGTGAACTACATGCTTGTCTCCGCGCGCAGTCTGAGCGCGCGATCGAGTCCTACCTGACGGGTTTCAGGCGGCCGGTGTCGACATTGGTTTGGCCGGCAGCGACGGTCGCCGGAAGCGGCAGGGCTTTGCCCGGCGCCTGCTTGGTCAGTGTGAAAGGCTGCTTCGGCGAGACACAGAACTGCGCTTGCTTCGGCGGCGTCACACCTGGCACGAACGTCGCGGTGTAGCTCGTAATCGTACCTTTGATCGTGTGCGGCCCCGTGAAGTGCATCGAGCCCGTGTAGTAGTAGTAGTCGTTGTGGCTGGTGAAATCGGTCGATCCTCCTGAGATGTCGTCGCCCAGAAAGAAGCCCCAGCCCTCGTTTGCGGTATCGCCGGTGCGCTTGCACGGCGCCTGAATGTTCACATCCATGTTGGTCACGGTGAACGTGCCGCCGGACTGCGTCACGGTGAGGGAGATAAATTGCCCATCGTCCGACGTGCCGGCGAAGCTGCCGGCTGATTGCGCCGACGCGCCACCGCCGATCAAGCAGGCGGCACCTATGATGCTGGTAAAAATCGAAATTCGTTTCATAAATGACCTCGCGCTTTTCTATGCCCCTTCAATAGTGCCGATTATATAGGCTTACCTACAGGAAAGCGAACAAGTCAGTTGGCGGCCTCGTCAAGGTCGGGCGGCAACGGCGCGACGTCGATTCCTTCTTCAACCAATTCAATGGCTTCGCTAACTGTTGCATCACCATAGATTGGGCGCTCTTCGGCTTCGCCAAAATGGATTTTACGGGCTTCCTCGGCGAACCCCTTACCAACGTTTTCGGCATTCTCGAGCACGTGTTTGCGTAGTCCCGTCATGAACTGACGCATCTTGCGCATCTCATCGGGCGCGGAGACGCTCGTCTTCTTTGTGCCCGCAACTGCCGGCGCCATGATCGCCTTTTCGACTTTCCTGGAATTGCAGATCGGGCAAACAAGTTTGCCGGACGCCGCTTGCGCATCAAACGCTGCGCTGTTCTTGAACCAGCCTTCAAATTCATGGCCGCGGCTGCAATGCAAGCTATAGACAATCACACTCAACTCACTTTGCTCGACCGTAACTTCGCGGACACTGCGAATGTGGAGTTGATAGCAAAGATTGTTTCGGCGCGTTAGCTCCGCGGTCGGAATGCCGAGTATCCTCCATAGATTGTATATCGTGAAATTCTATTATAGGATGCCTTTTCATTTTGACTTGAGAAGGGGAAACACGATGAAACGCACGCTCAAGACTTCGTTACTGGTGCTGTTAGGACTTATCGGCTTGACGCCCACTGTCGATGCCCAGGCGACTGATCCCTATCTGGGGCAGTTGATGGTGGTCGGATTCACGTTCTGCCCGAGGGGCTGGACCGAGGCGAACGGACAGATTCTGTCCATAGCCTCCAACACCGCGCTATTCTCGCTCTATGGCACGACATACGGCGGAAATGGCCAGACGACCTTCGCGCTGCCGGATCTGAGAGGTCGCGTGGCCATGCATGTCGGCGCTGGGCTAGGACTGCCGAACGCCGACCAGGGCGAAGTGCTCGGCACCCCCACGACGACGCTGACGGTTGCCAATCTGCCCGCGCACAATCATTCGCTGAATGCATCCGGTGCGGCGCCAAGTTCGAATGATCCGAGCGGCAATCTGCTGGGAACGTTCACACCCACCCAGCACGTCTACGATCCCGGTGCGCCGAACAAGGTGATGGCGCCGACCGCGATCGGCATGACCGGCCAGAACATACCGTTCGATCAGCATCAGCCTTCCTTGGTGCTTCGCTACTGCGTGGCGCTCCAGGGTGTCTTCCCATCGCGGAACTGATCGGGATTTTGCGGAACAGCGTCCCCACCTTTCGCCATGGCGTGAGGTGGGGCGTCTCCGGCTGCCTCAGATTAAAGATCGTAGCGTCGGTCGTGCCGCAGGCTTGGCACGCGCGCGCGGACGTCGCCAACGACGGCAGGGTCGATATCCGCAACGATGACGCCGGGATCGGTTCCTGCCTCGGCGAGGATCTCGCCCCAGGGGGCAACGATCAGCGAGTGGCCATACGTCTGGCGTCCATTCGCGTGCGTGCCGCCCTGCGCCGGCGCGACAACAAACGCGCCATTCTCGATGGCGCGCGCGCGCAGCAGAATATGCCAGTGCGCCTTCCCGGTCGTCTCCGTGAATGCGGACGGCACCGTCAGGAGAAACGCGCCCTTCTGCGCCAACGCGCGATAGAGATGGGGAAAGCGAAGGTCGTAGCAGATTGTAAGTCCGGCCTTTCCCCAAGGCAGGTCGGCCACAACAGCACACGACCCGCCGGCGACAGTGTTGGATTCCCGATAGGTCTCCCCCGACGGCAGATCCACATCGAACATGTGTATCTTGTCGTAACGCGCTGCGATGTCGCCATTGGGGTCGACAAGGAATGACCGGTTCGCGGTCTTCGTGTCGCTGACCTTGATGGCGAGCGATCCGATCAGCAGCCACACGCCCAATTCTTTCGCGAGCGTCGTGAACGCCGGCAAAGCGGGATCGCGATCCTCCGGAAAACTTTTCTCCAGCTTCGCGCCGCCGTCGGGCGCCATCAGCGTCGTATTTTCAGGGGTGGCGATGAGTTGCGCGCCCTTGCCCTTCGCTTCGCGGATGAGATCGGACGTGACGCGGATATTCTCCGCGACGTCATCCGAAGATCGAAGTTGTACGCACGCGGCGCGAAACGCGCCTGTCATCCGGCTAACAGCGGATCGAGTTCGCCGGTGCTTTCGAGGTCATAAAGATCGTCGCAGCCGCCGACATGCCTGTCGCCGATGAATATCTGCGGAACGGTGCGGCGTCCCTGTGCCTTTGCTTCCATCTCGGAGCGGGCATCGCAATCCATGAAGACGTCGATCTCTTCGATCTCCGCGCCCTTCTTTTTCAGGAGCGATTTTGCACGGATGCAGTAGGGACAAATCGGTGTGGTGTAGATGCGGACTTTTGACATACGCAGCACTCGATGGAATCGCAGCCCCAGCCGTAGTGTGACACTTATATAATGGCGGCAAGTGGGCGGACAACGCGCGCGAGTGCCAAAACATGCACTTTCGCGGCCCCTGCGCGTTTCAGGACACGTGCGCAGGCGTCCACTGTCGCTCCCGTCGTGAGGACGTCGTCGATGAGCAGGATCGTCCTGCCGGCAACGGCCTCCTGCCGGGCAGCCGTGACTATGAACGCGCCGCGCATGTTGCGCCGCCTGGCCCCTGCGGAAGGCATTGCGCCCTGGCTTGGTGTTGCGCGGGTTCGCGTCAGAAGCACGGGATCAACCAGTTTCCCGGCCATCTTGCCGAGGCCGCGAGACAGTTCAGCCGCTTGATTATAACGGCGGCTCCAGAGCCTTTGGCGATGCAGCGGCACCGGCGCGATTACATCGGCGTCATCCAGTAGCTCTCTTCCCGCGCGGCGAAGCCAGCGTGCAAAGCCCGGAACGAGATCAAGCCGGTCGCCATGCTTGAACGCGAGGATTGGTCCGCGGCTCTTGTCGTCATAGCGCATGACCGCGCGGGCCCGGTCGAATGATGGCGGATCGGCAACGCATGCCGCGCAAAGCGTTTCGCTGCCGGGATCAAGGTCAAACGGCAAACCGCAGCACACACAGCCCGGACCATCGAGAAAGTCTATGTTCTGCCAGCATGCAGCACACAGGCTTCCCGGTTCCGCCACCTGCGAGCGGCATCCGATGCAGAGCGGCGGATAAAGAAGATCGAGCGCACCGCGCCCGATCTGCCGGATACGATCCTGCAAAACCAAATCCATGCCGCTACAGTAGCAAAATGAGCAACGGTATTCCGAAACTTTTCGATCGGCGCATCCTCGCACTTCGGCGTGCGCGGGCGCTTAGGCTGGGCGGAGATCGTTTCTTGGTGCGCGAAGCGCTGGAAGGCCTTTCCGAGCGGCTGTCCGCCGTCAATCGCCGCTTCAGCGATGCCCTCGCAATCGAGATGCCTTTTGAGTTTCTCGGAGAAGAGCAGGATCCAGCAGCGCATTGGGATCTCGCGACTCTGGACGCCAACGAAGCTCTACCGCTGGAAAACGGGCGCTTCGATCTGGCGATCAGCTTGCTTGCTTTCCACGCCGTCAACGATCTGCCTGGTGTACTCGTTCAGATCCGAGAAAAACTCGCGCCGGACGGATTGTTTCTTGCAGCGCTGTTTGGTGGCGATACGCTGTTCGAGTTGCGAGACTCGTTTGCCGTCGCTGAGGCGGAAACCACTGGCGGCATCAGTCCGCGTGTCGCGCCGTTCGCGGATGTTCGAGATCTTGGCGGCCTGCTTCAGCGTGCGGGCTTTGCTCTACCCGTCGCCGACGTCGAACGGACGACCGTTCTGTATCGCAGCTTTGCCGATCTCGTGCGTGATCTGCGTCTGCATGGCGAAACCAACGCCCTCATCGAACGCAGCCGGAAGCCCCTGTCGCGCGAGACGCTCGCGGCGATGCTTTCGCATTATCAATCACACCACGCCGAAGCGGACGGTCGCCTGCGCGCGACGTTCGACATTGTCTATCTGACGGGGTGGGCGCCGCATCAAAGCCAGCAGAAGCCGCTGAGGCCCGGCAGCGCCAAGGCGCGGCTCGCCGATGCCCTCGGCACATCAGAACACAAAGTCAGGCGTGACTAGCCGCCGCCGAATTTGATCGAGGCGAAGAAACTGCTCAACGTCGTGCCGATCAGCGTCATGGAGCCCAGGATCCCGATCGTGATGATGGTCGTGATCAGGGCGTATTCGATCGCCGTGGCCCCGCCCGCATCTTTCAGGAAGCGTTTCAGAGAAGGTCCCGCAGCATCGGAATAAGCGGCAAGTCTGCGGGCGGCATCGGATATGAGGCCATGTCCTTCGGCCGGACCCATTTCAGCGCGGTGTGCTCCAACGGCTGCGGCGTGCCTTCCCACCGGCGGCACACATAGAGCGGCATCAGCAGGTGGAAGTCCGGATAGGCGTGTGACGCGAAGGTGAAAGGCGCCAGGCAAGCCTCTTTCACCGCTATGCCGAGTTCCTCTTGCAGCTCTCGTATCAAGGTCCCTTCCGGTGTTTCTCCGGCTTCGACCTTCCCGCCCGGGAATTCCCATAGCCCACCCATATTTTTGCCCGGCGCTCGTTGCGCGATCAGCACGCGCCCGTCCGGGTCGATAAGCGCGCACGCCACGACGAACACTATGCGCGTGGCCATGACAGCGTCTCCATCTTTGCCGGATCAGGCCTAAAGCGGCGTTAAGAATTACGAACGATACGAGCCGTTGATGTCGATGTAGCCGTGCGTCAGATCGCAGGTCCACACCCGCGCCTGTCCTTTTCCGAGACCGATATCGACGGCAATCTCCACGCTGCGCGCCGAGACAGCCTTCGTCGCGGCGACTTCGTTATACTTAGCAGCGCGTTCACCCTTCTCGGCGACGACTTGATTGCCGAATGAGATTTTCAGGCGGTCGCGATCCGCGGCTTCGCCGCTTTTGCCGACAGCCATGACAATGCGTCCCCAGTTCGCATCCGCACCCGCAATCGCTGTTTTGACGAGCGGCGAGTTCGCGATGGAAAGGCCGATGCGTTTGGCCGCGGCGTCTGATTCCGCACCAGTGACGTCGATACGGATCAACTTTTGAGCGCCCTCGCCGTCACGAACGACCTGAAGCGCCAAATCGAG